>Ga0180432_10000763_pt1 | contig 52364 bp, 36 predicted proteins | sample SS_ome_10_FD_132414 | JGI IMG/M metagenome (GOLD analysis project Ga0180432, IMG submission 132414) | Hypersaline lake sediment archaeal communities from the Salton Sea, California, USA - SS_1_MS_2 metaG | ecosystem: Environmental > Aquatic > Non-marine Saline and Alkaline > Hypersaline >...
CAAAGCGGAATTGCCACATCAGAGACCCGAAAGGATCAAGAGATGGACAGAAAAACCTTTTTGAAACAATCCGGGCAATTGGGAGTTGCATCAGGATGTATGCTCCTTTTCGGGCGCAAGAACACTTCGACCAAAGAGGACGACATGGCCAGCAAACGTGAACAGAAATTCAAGGAAGACTGGGTCGTGACGCTCATGGAGAATCTGGAGGAACGCTTTGATGAGAAAACACGATGCGCATTTATGGAATCCTGCGGCCGTGACTGCGCCAAAAGAGGAGCGATAAGTCTTGCCGAGTCCTGCAAAGGCGACGTGAACACATTGACGGCAAAGCTTGCACAAATCCCCCAGGTTGAAATCACGCACGGAAAAAACGGCCCCATCAAAGTCAGCTATAAAAAATGCTTCTGTGAACTGGTGAGCAAAGGCCCTGAACGGCTTCCCGACACCTACTGCGAATGCTCGAAGGGCTGGCTGTTGCAGATGTTTGAAACAGCCTCGCAAAAACCCGTAAAAGTTGAGATTATCCAGACTATCAAGCGGGGCGGCACAGCGTGTGATTTTCTCGTCCAGGTATAATCGAGAAAAACACTGTCATCCAGATTCCGACCGGGGGCACAGACGACAAAGAATTCTAGATCACTTGGGCTGTTTTTCACTATTTGATGTCTCTCCTGGGGGATGATCAAAACAGTATCTCCAGTTTTCTTTGATGTTGATCGTGTCATCGCCTCACAACAAAATGAGTATTCACGTTTGACTTGGCCCTGGTATTCAATTCCTCGCCGAAAAGATACAGAAAATATTTCCCGGGCTTGAATCCCTCTGTAGGTATCTCGAGAGAGAACATTCTGTTTTCATAAGCGAGCTTGATCTCCATGGGAATATCTTCCCCAGAGGGTTGATGAACGAGTCGAGCGGACATTTTCACCTCTGCACCGGCAATCTCACCAAAAGCACATCGAGTGAGGACAAGAATCTTCGCGACACTGCTGTCAATGCCCTCAATGATCGGAGAAAACTTCTGTACGTCAAAAGGGAATACCTCCAGCAGAGCAGACGCATCCTGCTCATCCTTTTGCCGGCCTAAACTCACAAACTTTGTATTTTTTTGGGGCTTCAGCAGAACCGGAGGATACAATTTGAATCCTGCTTTAGAGACTCTGGGTATGAACAGCAGCGAAGAGGCAACAGCTCCCCTGCCTGTCTCGGTATTCCTGATCACGATCCGGCACTCAAACCTCCCCGGATATAAGGGCAAAATAACATAAGGAAAAACATCGTCCCGGAAAAAATCCGGATCATCGACGGCAAATTCTTGCAATCCCACAATATTCTGTTTTTCATCAAAAACAAGAAACACGATCTCTGTTTTCTCACCAATGACCTCTCGCATTGATTGTACAGATGTGCTGAACATCATGAGGGCCTTGGATATTCGGCCGCTCTCATGGGGAATGACAGCCATGGGAATGTTTACGCAATTCCCGAAATGAGGACTGTCACTCAAGGCCATATCTATGAGGTGAATTTTTTTCTCCAAATCGGAATACTTGTCGAAAGGTTTCGGATTATAGTAACCTCTTTGGGCGTAGACTTTGCATCCTTTCCGTTTGACAGCAACTTTTATATTGTGATATTTGCCGTCCCACTTTTCCGAAATGGGATACCCCAAAACATAATAAGAGCCGGTCATTGTCTGTATTTCTTCGACTATTTTGTCTGCACTGTTGGTGTTATCGAAATATTTTCCTCCCGTATCATTGGCCAGATTCGACAGGGACGTCACGCCCCTCCAATTCCTTGCTTCAATACCTGTAGAGGGTTGCTCCCTATCGAATGTCCACCTCTCAAAATCTGTCCGCCCCTCCCTCTGCATAAAATCGGCATACATGCCCTCCACATTGATGGCATACACCGGACTGTTGGCAGCGGCCAGCTCGCGGGACATCTCCTCATACCGTCTCCGCATATCTGCCGAATTCGAACCGGCGATGTTGACTTTGTTCAATTGCGGCGTGGCTTCTACCGATGTCCTGTACATAAGCCAGTTGGGAAGGCCCGTAGAGAAAAGGATGATGTGCTTGTAGCCTGGAATATAACGGAGAGCTTTGGCCATGTCTTTAATTGCCGATGTGAAATGAAGGGCCTGATGACGGAATTCCATCATCCCTCCGCCCTTCATCATGTCTTCTCTCATGGCCCTGCTTTCTCTTTCGACGACTTCTATCATTTTTCCATCTGGCAAACTCCATTCTCCTCCCCGCCTCAGCTGCATCTGCTGCTCATCCAAAAGTCTGCCTGCTCGTCCCAGGATTTCTTTGATTCCTATGTCATTGATGAGATCTCGAATTTTCCGGTGATCGGTGGTCAGATACTCATGAAGCCTTAGGCCCCTATGGGTTGAATAGGCCAAAACGCCCACTTCATCAGTCGGATCAATCTGCGTCTCGACAAAGTGCCGTGCCGCCTCTTTGGCCATATTGATCCCGCCCAGATCATTGAAGGCAAAATCAAAGAAGAGGAAAAACTTTCGCGGCATTCTCTTCGGTTCCGGAAGCTCCACGGCCATCTTCTGGATTTCCGTTTTGACGGATGGAAAAGATAAAATATGCCGTTCGAAATCTGTGATGTTTTTAATCTTCCCGTTGTCTTTCAGTTCGAAGTCGTCCTTTGTTAAATCTGTGATCGGCGTGCCCTCCCTATCTGTCACGTAAACTTGAATCAGTTTGAGTGTGACTGTGACCTCCTGGGCCAATTCCTCCTGAAGCTTTTCCTCTTGGTCATGATTCGAACTCAGACCTGGATTGGTCATAAAAATGAGAATCCCAATGATCACCAATAAATACATTCTCTTTCCCATCTCTGAAAATCCTTCAAGACATAAGATATATAACTACTTGACCTCCACATCCACATCCACGGTGAAAAATTTGTAGTCTTTGTAGACAGTGTGGATCATGGACCGGACAATCTTTTTTCCCTCTTCATTGACATAAGCCTCCTCGAACAAAAAGCGGCTGGGAAACCTGATCCCGTTTTTTTCGTAGCCGAACTCCGATATGAGAGTGATTTTTTGTTCGACATCGAACATGGAGGCCTGCTCTTTCAGCTCTTCGAGCTGCTTCAAGGATTTTTGATCCCATTCGATCTTCAATATCGCAAAATCACTCTCCCTGACCCAGACTTTTCCGTAGGGGTGATTTTCATCCAAAGAAGGTTTAGGCAAAGCTTCGACGACAATTGTGTTTTCACCGTCGAGCATTTCTTCGTTCACAATTGTATAGTCATGGTAATGCTGCCAGTATTCATTCAGGAGTCCGAGTGGTCCGAACACGATCCGGCCGTATCGGAAATACTGTGTCTCCAAGAGAGCGTTTTTCTCGTTTTTCTTTTTTCCGTTCTTTTCCAGCAAAATTCTTTTCTCCCGATCCTCCCCTTCTTTTGCGATCAATTGATACTCATAAAGATAGGTGTTTTTCTTTGTATTTTCGTAGGTTTCCAAGACATAGGTATCCCTTGGAATATAACGGGTTGGTAACAACAATTGCTGGTCGACTCCTTCATGATTAACGATCTCTACTACTTCTTCTGAGCAGACAAAGTTGAAAGCCCCCTTTTCCAGTTTGCGGCAATACTGCCTGGACTTTTCCAGAATCTTGTTCAATTTGACCTTATTCAGCGTTTTATTGGAGACCTCTTGAGTGAAGAGGCCCTGCCTAAAAGAAAGGGATGAAACCAACAATGCAAGAGCAAAGAATAGAACACGTCTTTTCATACTCATCTCCTTACGAGGTGCCACATATTATTTCACAAAAAAGTTGCCATTGTTTTTGATATCTATTCGGTTTTGATTGAGTTGACGGAACGATCTCTGCTTGTCTCTCAACGGTCATCTTGGAAAGGGGATATAGAATATGTCGTTCAAAATCTTTTATGTCTTTAACTTCACCGTTGTCATTGAGTTCGAATTCATCCTTCTCTAAATCCATAACAGGATTGCCTTCTTTATCCGTCACATAGACTTGGATCAACTTGAGCGTTACAGTGACCTCCCGGTCCAGGTCTTCTTGCACGTCAATTCTCTGACTGAATACGGGATTTATTGAAGACAAATAAAGAAACAGCAATAAAGCTGCACAGAGCACTATACAAAAATTCTTATGACTTGAGATGGGCTTTCCCCGATAAAGCAATATTGTCTCCTTTATAATTATACAAACCCGTTTGAAATAATAGCAAATACCGTGCCAAATTTTTCTGCCAGGAGAAGGCCCGAATTTAAGGCTGCACAGTCCCTCAAAAAGGACACCTATCAAAAAAACATCCAACAGGCTTCCTTTGTTCTTTTCCGGAGATAGCTGCAACTCCAAAGGGAGACGGCAGGTTTAGAAGGTTGGCTACGTACGAAGTTGTTTTTTCCCGAAAGGACAGACAGCCGAACAGATCCCGCAGTTGTGCCCTTTGTGAAACTGGTAGTAATGCTCCTTTTTCCAATTGTCACAGCGCTGGGCATCAAGAAGTTTTTCACGAAGCACTCCCGGGTGCCAGGAATTGCCCACAAGAGCATTTGCCGGGCAGGCCTCCACACACGTTGTGCAGTCACCACAGAAGCTCTTTAAAATTGGTTCACCGAAGATACCCCCATCGGGTGCGTTTTCGGCAGGTCTCTTCAGTTTCGGCCTATAACATGGATTCTCTTTTGTGACAGGTTCAAATCTTTCAGGAAAACTCAAAAAAACTGTGCCCAGTCTGACCCAAGGGCCGTATGACTTAGTTATCAATTGGCAATTCCGGCCTATCCAGCCCAATCCTGCCCGGGTTGCCGCCGTTTTATGGGGAAAATCACCCTTCAGATTGACGGAATCAGTGCGATCCGATGCAGGCAATGCTCTGGCGAAAAAATCAAGGTTTTTCAATCGATCTGCCAGGCTTGCGGCTATGGTGTCGATCAATCCGTTCACTCGTCCATATTCCTCAGCGTAATACTGGTTGGGGCCCTTGTCTATGCCCGCCATCACTTCGGGATTCATGGGCACGGCAAATGATACGGCCGCCCTGAACTCATCTCCGTTATCATCCTTTGCACAGGAAATTCCTCTGAGATCAGCCAGTCCGAATAGATCGATACCGAGCTTAAAAAAGAATCCCTGGAAGAAATTCTGTAGCTCCCTGTTCGTCAAAGAATCCACTTGTTTTCTCATCAGCTTATCTGGATCTGAAATTCTGAGCTTATTGAACATCAATACTACACCACAACCAGTTCAAATTCTAGCCTGACTTATTCATAAAAACTGCCGATGTCTTACCTACAGCAGCAAATTCAGGAAATTAACCCGAGAGAGCCACCACAGATTAGGCCGGGTGTTTTTCGGGCTCCCTGACATTGGCTTCGGTTGATGGCGGGAAAAATGAAGAATACGCCTAAAGCTGACAGTCCCATGACTAGAGGAAGCCAAAAGGGCGGAGTCATTCTTTGCAATTCATGAACAAGTTCAATAGACTAAGCATGGAGGACATGCCACCCATCTGAGGGCACATGATAGAATGAGGCGCCTGAAAAAAGCTTTCACATTAAGTGTTATCGTTCTGGTCAGTTTGCTGATGACTCTGGCCTTTCTCGAGGTGGCAGTGCGCCTATTTTACACATTCAAGTCCTCTCCGAGAGGCAGGGCAAATCTTCCGGTTTCTAAAACCTACAGGCTTTCCAACAACACGAATCTTCTCTACGAGCTCCTTCCGAATTCATCAGCCACTATCCGCGGGAAAGAATATGCCATCAATGAAACGGGATTCCGCGACAAGGACTATCCGAAGAGCACGACAAAAACACTGCGAATAATCTGTGTGGGAGATTCCTTGACATACGGCTGGAGAGTTCCTCTCGAGAAGACCTATCACAAACAGCTTGAAAAGCTTTTCAGCCAAAAAGGCCGCAGCATTGATGTTATGGGCATGGGCGTGCCCGGCTACAACACTGTCCAGGAGTATTACCTCATCAAGGAGAAGGCCCTGCCGTTCTCTCCGGATATGATCATCCTCCAAATCTGTCCCAATGACTTCGAAAGAACTGTCGGGATAAAAAAATTCAGGGAAGGCAAAAAACTCACACTCGTTCCCTATCATGACATTCCTATCCCATTTGCCATCACAAAAACAAAATTCACGCATTTTTTGATGCGCCGATCTCATCTTTTCAAACTGATGAACGTGAAGCTGTATTCGGCTATGAATAAAGGCCGGGCCCGACCAGCGCAGAGGTCACAAGAGATGTATTGGCTGGGTGAAGAAAAATCCTTCCAGCATCTGAGAAAAATCAAAAGGCTGCTTGATGGACGAGGTGTCCAGTTCGTGGCAGTTATCTTTCCCTTCCAGCAGAGAGGAGACACCTATTCTTTTGCACCCCTGCATAAAAGGATGCATACAGAGCTGGGAAAATTGGATGTGCCTTACCTCGATCTCCATGAGAAACTCAACACCGGCCACGTTGAGGATATCTGGTTTGAGCGGCGGCACCCCAATGTGAAAGGATACACCGTTGCCAGCCGGGTCCTCTTTCGATTCATAGAGCCACTTTTGGCTGGAAAGACAAAAAAGTGAGGAGCTCACCCGTTTTCACCGCAGAGACGGGCGATTTGCAGGATACGGAATCTCAGTAAATCCTGTTCCCGCTGTCCCAGGGCCTGTTTTTCAATGCGCACGATCTGTTCCACATCGCGGAGGGCACGAAGAACTTCAATGGGAACCTGATCCATCTGCTGAGGAACTTGAACCAGATACTGAACAGCCGAAGTGAGAAACTGCCGCATCGGATCATCCACAGCCCCGCGCAAAAGATCGACGATCCTGACACCCAGCCTTTCGATATCCGCCCTCTCCCCGACCAGGAGTGATTCTTTGCGCCTCTTCCCTGTCGACAATTTATCGATGGCCAGGGCCAGCCCTACGAAACTCTCCACTTGCTGTTCAATGGGCAGGCTGATCAAATTCCATATTTCTTTGCGCTGCTGCCTCACCTCCAGGGGCAGCTCCAGAAGCTTCTGGACAGATTGGGACCATTTGTCATCCACTTTGCTGCCAATGTGAGAAAGAACCTCTTCAATATGTGTGTTGAAGAGATCAGGCTGGATCAAGACCGCGATATCTGGCCGGAGGGTAGGAAGAAGCTGTCCCCGTATTTGGGCGCCGGCAAAAAACTCGGACACACTCAAGCCCTGGCGTCTCAAGAATTCCTTTTGCAGGAATCCGATGAAATTAAAGAGGGAGTCGATGTCCTCCCGCAGAGTGAGGAAGGCAGAGTTTCCCGCAGGGAAGATCGCCTCCAACTTACGGACATAGCGAAGTTCCGGCTCATGATAGATTCGCAGAGTGTGGAGGATGTCCTGGACTGGCAGGTGAGGCAGTATTCTGTTACTCAAGACATGAATTTCCTCGCCTCTGCTGGACAACGCATCGGCAAATTCGCTCAACGCCCGGAATAAACCCGTACTTAATTGATTGACTCCGAGGATCATGGTCTGGGCCCGGTTGTGGCCGATCGCCCGGAGAAGGCTTCCGTAGTTTGCGAGCGGGAGAGTGTGGGCGAGGCGCTCGATAACTTGCTGCTCGTTTCTCCCTGCTGTCGCGCGGCTGGGCCGGACTACGGGCCTGTCCCGCAAGATAGGCATGCTTCGAGATAAGAAATAGGAAATCACATGAATTCCGACAACATCTTCTTCCCTTCCGTAGAGAATCTGGCGAAAATAACGCGTCACGAGGGGCACAAACTCATCGTAGATGTCATCCTTGACTCCTCTTGTCAGCATCTCCAATTCTTGAAGCCCCTTTGCCTCAAAACTCAGCCGTGTCTCCTCCAAGGGCTCCGCGGCCCTGACCAGCTCCCCTTCGTAGTGTTTTTGAGACTCCAAAATGTGAAACACAATCTGGGCTCTCTCCTGAGATGAAAGGGCGCGCAGCTTTTCCGAGAGATTGCTCTGGAAGGTCCGGAATTCCCCTCCGCTTAAAATTCCGCGCAACGGACTGACAGCGAATGCCGTGCTCCTCATTGTCGAAGCCTTTAGATTATCGGCAAGTCTTTTCTCCGATTCTTTGGATGAGACAACAGCCGCGCATCCCGATTTGGGATCATAGTATCCTCCCTGCCGCTGCATGGGTTCACCGCTGCCAAGCTTGATCCGTATTTTGCCCACTAGAGACTTTGCCGCAAACCAGCGGATCGCTGCCTGTTTGGCCTGCTTGTAAAGGACAGTTGCCGCTTGCTGACCGACTTGCTGGCTTAGATCAGATCCGGCCACAAAAAGCTCGCAGGCCATCTCTGCAAATCTCTCTGAAGCGGCTTGATCCAATCTGCGGCTCTGGACAGCATACTCCCACAGCCGGTCTAGATAACCATCGAGATTGTTGACCGTATCCAAATCTTCGAACAGGGGAACGACCCAAACAGCCGGCAGGTTGGCATCAGGGCTGGCGCGAAGAATTTCTTCTCGGCGCGAGCGGAGTTTTCTCTCCAGGGTTATGAAGGCATCGGGATCGGTCGAAAAACTGACCTGCAAGGCCATGACCATTCCCGGATTTCCATACTTGCCCGAGATCTCATTGATCTCTGTCATGTTATGCACGGTCGTATCGATCGCAAATTGGTCCAACGAGAGGATCATTTTTTGATGGATGCGCGGCGTCAGCACAAAACGCCTTAACAAGCTCCTGTAACGACCGGCAGCCAGCGCAAGATCGGGATTATCCAGGTTCTTCCCGATGAGGTCCAAATGACCGAAAAGGGCTTTGCGGAGACGCTTGTTCAAGGAAAAATAGCACTCCAGATTTTTGCGGCGCTGCCAACGAAGCTTGAGCATTTTGGCTTCCAGGCGATCGTTGTGCTGCCACAGAACATCAACCGGATCGCGGGCCATGTGCAACTGCATTCCCAACCGGCGCCATTTTCCCGGTTTCACAGCGAAAGGAAGAACATTGAGATAGCGTTTTTCCAATTGATTCGTGAGAGACGTGATTTGATGGAGCAGATTCCAAAAAGCCTGGCGCTTCTTTGACAGTTGTCTCATGTCCTGGATCAGACTGGCATCGACATCATTAGGTCTGGCCGCAGCCATGAGTAATTCCAGAAATTTGGACAGACGGGCGACATTCTCCAGGAGAGCGGCGGCCACCAGTCTGTGGCCTTGTCCGGAGGGCCGGGAACTCCCGTCCCAGTCCCCCCAAAAAGAGAGAACGGTGGGGAGCATGGTCTGGCAGTTCCAGAAGGCCCATTCCTCCGAATTGCTCATGGCTCTCAAGTCCGTCAACAGCTCATCTCCCTCTTCATGGGAGCGAATCGGAATGCTGGTACCGAGAAATTCTGCCACCAATTCATCCGATAGCTGTTGACACAAACTGGACGGCATATCTCCATCCCGCAAAAGGGTCTCGATCATCCGGTCGACGAGGGTGTCTACTCTCAAAGCGAACATCTGCGTTGGATGGACCGTGCGGTCAGAAAGACGATGGCGGAATTTTTCGCTGCGCTCTTCCAAGGATTCTTTGTAGAGTTCCTTCTCCAGAGTCTGCAAAATCCTGGGTTTCATCGCCCGCTGAGCCTCGGATACAATCATCTCCGAGATGTCGCAGTTATCCTTGAACCTCTGAGTGAAATCCCGCAACCTTTCAGGTAAAAACTGAGAAAGGAAACGTCGTTTGATTTTCTCGCTATCCTGATCCCAGCCAATTTGCTGGAGTCTTTTTTGGAGTTTTGTGACTGGAAAGGAACGGATGAGCTGCTCAGAAAACCGGCTCCACTGCCTGTCTGCTTCCTGGAAATGGCTGGTTTTATGTCTCGCTAAGGCCTGGACCGCCATGGATTTTCTTACGTAGCTCGTCGATTCATCGGCAATGATGCGATTCAAGTCAATCAACACCCGCCGCATTTTGCGAGACAGAACATCTGCACCGTCAGTCCCTCCCAATGTTAAACGAAAGGTCTTTCGTCCCAAATCATAGCCGCGCTCGAGACGGGCAAAGGTTGTCAAAGGAACCAGTCCGATTCCGCGCTTGGCCAATCCCGAAGACAGCCAATCCAAGGAAATACCCGCCGGGAGGTCTTGAATAACAAGCTGCGGATACATGCTTCCTCTCGGCCGGCGAATGGCGATACCATAGGGATTGCGCTCGGCGGGGAGTTCTTTTTGAGCATTCTCCAGTGCCTGCATGCGCTCATTAAAAATCCGGTTGCGCAGTGTCCAGTAAGAGCGGACAACCTCTGCATCATGACGATAGAACAGATAGGCCAGGAGAAGAGCCATGATGTTTGGCTGCACATAAGACACAACGGCCTTAAACCTCGCCCTTATTTCGGGATCTCTGATCTCGACGACGGATAAGCGGCCGCCCGCAAAACAGTCTGTTTTCGAGAGAGAATGAACGGTGATGAGCGTCCGGGTTTGGTCCCGCCGCAGCCGGCCGGCTTTGACGAGTTGATTGGCCAGCTGTCGTAAAGTGCTGGGACCTTCGAGCACATTCGAAGCGCTGATGTTTTCATAGGCCAGATCATCGATAACACATATTCCTCTTTCCATGAGCCATTCGAGCAAGCGGGCCACGTCATCGTCGTCGAAGGTTTGACCGCTGGCATTGTGAGGATTGTTCAGAACGACAGCGCCTGATTTTGACCAGGAGGAATCTTGATTGAGCTTTCTTTCCACAGCTTTGATGATGGCTTCGCAATCCAGCGAAAATGTCTCTGTTAAAGGGACTGTTTCCACATCAGGAAAACAGTGCTCATAGGTCCAGCTGAGGTCCGGGATAATGACATCTGTAATTCCACAATGAAATCCGAGCAGACTGAGAGCTGTTCGGGAAGAGCCGCTGACGGCCATGCTGCACTCAGGCCTGTACTCCGGATGATGGCCGAGAAAAGAACTCAAGAAGGCTTGATCCAGCTCGGACCTCCAACCAGGATCACGTAATCCCTTGAAGAATGCTTCTATAATCTCAGACGGACATTTGCCCACAAACGGATCAGAGCAAACAGCAGGAATACCTGGCAGCCGTTGAAGTTTTTGACTGATTTTTTCCTTCTGTAACTCTAGAGGAGCGATCAACCGGGCATTCACACTCACCCTTGATTCCAGTATTTGCTCGACTCTGGGCGGGACTCTAGAATGCGCGGGAAACCTAGCGAAGAACCGACCGGGAACTGAATCGGGATTGGAGACCTCGCTCATCGGAACGGGATTCGCCGCCTTTTTATCAACGGCAAAATTACTTTCAAATTCTTTATGAAGAAGATAGGCCATCAATTCCACGTCAGCCGCTGGCGGTGTCCCTTTCAACTCAAAATGCACAGTCTCAATGGCCTTTAAAAACTCCGAGTTGCCGATGATGAAGACAATGGACACTCCAGAAAATTGCGGATCTATGGCCTCAGGTGAGAGTATGCGCAGCACCGACCTTAAAAGACCGGCTTCGCGAGCCAGGGATAGATGATTGGGAGCATCGTTGGCTTCGATGAAAAACAACGGAAACTGCTGGATCAACCGCCTCAACTGGCGGCGAAAGTGTTCTGTGGGAACCGCCTCCATCACCAAGAAGACCGGCGTGCCGCGACTTTCTTTCAAAATGCGCTCAATAGCTCGCAAAGCCTCCTCTTCTTTTCCAGGAAGATGAACGATTTCCAGACCTTCAAATTGATTCAAGTGAGCGGGCAGGTTCATTTGCCAGAATAGAATACGAGCGGGTTTATTTTGGAGATATCCTGAGAGAGTGAACAGAATCACCCGCATCACTTCATAGAGTCCGCCGCTGGCGAATATGACTTCCCTTTCGCCGGATTCCTTCCCTAAGTCATACCGTAAAGGCTCTTCCTGATGATGCGCCAGCCACTCAACGAAAAGCTCTGCCAATTTCCCCGGATTTTTACGGTAGAATCCTCCTCGAGGCATGTAGGGAACACTCCTCCTGACCGCGCGGCAAATGAGATCAATTTTGTCTTCTTGGGTTTTCTCCCACAGGCCCTCTTCAAGCAAGTCCCGGCTATCGAACCGGAGCAATCTCTGGTGTGGTTTGCGGGAACCGAGCACGAGATTTTGATAGAAGGCAATCAGCCTGTCATCTTGAACGGGGTTTCCTATATGAAAATTGACTCTTTCGTCTGGCGGGATGGGAGAGGAGGCTGTGGCTTCACTGATTTCTGAAACTTTGGCGGGCTTGAGAGGCGCAAGCTGGAAGACGTTCAAAAATTTATCTTGGTTCAAAGCCATGGTCTTAGCGGTATTCCTCTCCTGGATTCCAAGAAAACAGATGAGCAATCAAAGATATGTCTATGTCTTGTCTTTGTTGTCCAAAGGTGTTCTGGATTCCGGCTTCCCCAGACGATGCAGGAGTGATTGGAGCAGCCCCATGATCGGCGAGTCCTCTTTGAAATCATTCGGAGACAGAGATACCACCGTCTTGGCACTCCGGAGGGTTTGGCTGGCCTCAGCCAATCGTGCGGCTTGGGGTGTCAGCAACAGCAACTCAGGGTTGTTTTTTATAAGCGCCACTTCTTCACGGTCCACTTCGAGCTGCATTTTCCGATTTTTCATTTCCTCCTCCAGACGAAGATGGACTAATTCCGCTTCCCTCTCTTCCTCAATTTTTTTCAGCTCCAGTCTTTTTAGCTCCAGTTGATGTGCCGAGAGAGCAATCTTCTCATCGGCATCGACCTTGGCCCTGGAGGCCGCCACACGGGCCTTCTGGCTCAGAATCTCAGTTTGTTCCATGATACGATCCGCTTCCTGACGCCGCATGGCTTCGGCAATTGTCTCATCGACCGGATCAACAGACTGCACATAGACCGAGTGCAACTCAAGACCAAGGAGTTTCGCAGATGCTTTGAGTGGATCCTGAAGATGTTGAGTCAATTTCTCCGACGACAGCTCCTCTATTTCATACTTTTCCGTGAATTCCCTGACCAAGCTATCGATGCGCGTATCCAATTCAGCCGTAGCCTTAGCCACAGCCTTGGGTTCCCAACCGGCAACATGAATGAGGTCGGCCAGATGATTCGGTGCGGCGGAAACAGTAACGGCCAGACGAATGCGAACCTCAAGATGCCCTTTTGCATCGGCCTCTATTTCCGGCTGGATGGTGTGAACAGTGGCGGGGATGGACAGGCTGAAATGGCGGGGGTAAAGCCGGCTTCTTCGCTGTTTGACCTGACCTTTCGATTCATGCAAGACAATGCGATCAGGCGGACGAAATCGGAATTCAAAAAAAAGGATAAAAACAATAACCGCAGCAATGCCCAAGGCTACCCACATGGTAAAACCCTCCTCTTCGGATGAATTCGTGCGGGCAAATCGCTTTCGTGCCCGCAGAATATATGAAAATAGCCGTGAATTATTTCCTTGACCCAGGATATTCTAGCCCATGGAAATAAAAATGCAAGGAAAAAGAAAATTCCGTGACGAAATCAAAAAATGTTCCGTTGTTTGTTTTATTGACATGATTGCAAGAGTTTTGATACGCTTTTTTTGGGTGACAGGAGAGCTTGAGTCAAAAGTCAAGGGAACTTGCGGCATTAAATCAATCGATATCACTCATGAGCGGTATGCTTGACTGAATAATTTCATAGCTTAAGGAAATCACAAAATGAAGAGACTTCAAGATAAAGTGGCCGTCCTGACGGGCGGAACCCGAGGTTTGGGATTGGCGATGGCACAGGCCTTCATCCAGGAGGGCGCTGCGGTGGTTGTCGGCTCACGGACGGCCCAGTCTGTCGATGAGGCCGTCCAAAAACTGCGCAATGCCGGCGGAAGGGCCAGTGGCTTGGTCTGCAATGTTGACAACTTCCCGCAGGTCCAAGCGCTTGCCGACCATGCCCTTGAGGCTTTTGGCCGGATGGACATATGGGTCAACAACGCTGGGCTTTCTTGTCCGACCGGACCTACGGCACACATTCCTCGAGAGATGGTCAGCGCTTTGATTAAAACCAACATTCTTGGCGTTTATCATGGCTCCACGGCGGCCCTGCGGCATTTTCTACAGCAAAGATCCGGAAAGTTGATCAACATATCCGGAAAGGGTGAAAAGAAGGCCTTCCCCCTCCACAATCCCTATGCCTCCAGCAAAGCCTGGGAACACAATTTTACTCTGGCCCTGGCTAAAGAATACAAAAAGACCGGAATCGAAATATTTCTATTCAATCCCGGCGTGGTTGAGTCTGACATGTTCCGTAACCTGAGCTTTATCAAGGGATATGAACAGAATATCAAAATATTCAAATTGATCATGGGTATGCTGGCCAAACCCGCAGAAATTGCAGCAGAAAAAGCGGTCTGGCTGGCGTCTTCAGCCACAGACGGCCGAACAGGATTACGGATCAGTTTGGTGGGACCTGGGGCCATGATAAAGGGCATGATGAAAGAGGCGGGACGAAGACTTATTGGGCGCAAGCCTGAACCCATGGATGTGGACGTCACTCTGGTAGAGCCGGAAATCAAGGATCCTTCTCAACACCAAGCAGAAAAAAAAACCGGGGCCAGTACCAAGGGTGAAGCACGCTATATCGTCAGCCTCCACGACAAAAAGTTCTCCGAGACAATCGGAAACAAGGCACAAAGCCTGCGCTTTCTGATGAAAAAAAAGTTGCTGGTTCCCGATACGTATGTGTGCAGGTGGGATGCCTATGCGGATTATCATGAGGGAAAGGATCATGTCCTGAGCAGGATCCAGGCTGAGCTAGAGGAAATCGTGGATCCCGATAGTTCCTATGCTGTCCGGTCCTCGGCAAACTTGGAAGACAGTCTGGACTATTCTTTTGCCGGTCAATTCGAGACCATACTGGATGTGCGGGGAAAAGAGGCGATAGTCCAGGCCATCCAAAGGATATGGTCAGCGGTCCATACGGAATCAAGCACATCCTATCTTGAAAAGATTCAAAAGAAGCCGGATGACCTGAAGATGGCGGTCATTATTCAAAAGATGATCAATCCCGTCATCTCGGGTGTGGTTTTCAGCAAGAATCCGATCAATGCCCTGGATGAAGTTTTGGTCGAGGTTGTGAAAGGGAGCGGCACTGCGCTGGTTCAAACGGGAGTCACGCCCTTTCGATGGGTCAACAAATGGGGAGGATGGATCGAAAAGCCTGAGACCGATGATGTTTCTCTGGATCTCATCCAGGAAGTGGTTGACCGGGCCCGCTCGATCGCGAAAGATACGGGCAAAGAGGTCGATCTGGAATGGGTGTTTAACGGAGAGGACATCTACTGGCTGCAGGTCCGAAATATCACATCTATCAAGCGCATGAATGTCTATTCGAGCCGGATGGCCAAGGAAATGACCCCGGGCATGATCAAGCCTTTGGTGTGGTCTGTTGTCGTGCCGATTCCCAGCCAGATTTGGGCGGATATGATACGAGAAGTTGTGGGCAAGATTGATCTGGATGTCAGGCGGCTGGCAAAATCATTTCATTACCGCACCTACCACAACTTGAGCGAATTCGGCAAAGTATTCGGAAAACTGGGTATGCCGGCTGAGTCGCTGGAGATGATGATGGGTGTCATTCCTCCAGGAGCCGGAAAAGCCCCGTTTAAACCGGGGCCCCGGGTCATCCGACTCCTGCCAAAAATCCTGCGTTTTATCCAAAAGCGTTGGACATTCGCCAAGAAGCTCGAAAAGAACTATCCCCGTCTCCTGGATTGGGCCAGGCAATTCTCACTCAATCCTTCTGAGGATATGGATGAGAAGCAGCTCCTGCAGCGAATAGACCAGATCAAGCAGCTCAACCTGGAAATGACCTCTTACACAATCAATGCCATATTGCTCATGCAGATTTATGTCGGGATTCTGAAATCACGACTGAAAAAAGCCGGGATTGACTTCCAGGCTTTTGACTTGACAGAAGGTATGGAGGAATTGAAAATCTACGATCCCGCTTTTCAGCTGGAGAATTTGAATCACAATTTCCGCCAGTTAGATCAAGAAAAACAACGGCAGATCAAAGAGAGCGATTTCGCTTCCTTCAACAAACTGGCTGGAATTGACAATTTTCAGCGCGGCGTGAACAAATTCCTGGAACAGTTTGGCCACATGAGCGACACGACCGGCCATTTCGGAAGCATTCCCTGGCGGGAAACACCTGACATTGTTCTCAAATTGATCGTCAGTCATGAAACGCCAGAAGCTCAGAAAGAAAAAAGGATGGGATGGGAGGATCTGAAGCACAGCGGCAAAAAGGGAAAATTCATGAAACTCTTTTACCGGAGGGCCCGCCAATTCAGCCTCTTCAGGGAGAAGTTCAGCTCGCTTTTCACATACACCCTGATGTTGTTTCGCGTTTATTATCTCGCCATCGGCGACCGCCTGGTCATACGGGGATTGATTGAATCCCGCGAAGACATCTATTTCTTGTTCGATGAAGAGGTCCGGCCCTACGTATCAGGAGAGACTAACGGAAGTGCTTTTGCCAACTTGGTGATCGAACGCAAAAAAGATATGGACTTCTGCAAGGACGCCCTATTGCCTGAGATCATTTTCGGTGATACCGTACCGCCCGTTATTCAGGAATTCGAGGACAGATTGAGGGGAACGCCGACATCGAAAGGGTATTACACATCCAAAGTCAAGGTTGTCCAAGGGCTGGAGGATTTTCACAAACTGGAACAGGGTGATGTGCTGGTGATCCCCTATTCGGATGTTAGCTGGACGCCGCTTTTCGCCAGGGCCGGTGCGGTCATCTCTGAATCGGGAGGTATGCTTTCCCACAGTTCCATCATTGCTCGCGAGTACAATATCCCCGCTGTCGTCTCAGTGAAGGGGAGCCTGCAACTTCAAGATGGAACACAGGTGACCGTGGATGGATTCAAAGGTGAGGTCTTGATCCACTAAAATCCGATCTCAAAGCCCAAACGAACGGACATGGGCGGATGGTACCGCGAGGGCAAGCCGTAATTCGGGTTGGGGTTGATCTGATTGCCTGCGAAGTCCTGGTTGAAATAATGCACCTGTTCATAGTTGACCGGCGTGCGGTTGCTTCCCACATGAAACACATCCAGCACTATTCGCGTGCTCTTGAGTCCGGGTATGAATGCGGACACATCGTAGGCAAACCTGAGATTCAGGTCAAAAATGGAAGGCGCCCGGCCGACGGATCCCCGCGGCGCAAGTAGGATCTGCCAGGGTTCAACGGGATAGAGCCCGCCAAATTCATTCAAAGGCGTGCCGCTTTGCCAGATGAGGAAAGCCCCCGCGCTGAGCCCAAAGTCAAAATTGTACCAACTCGAGAATTTGAAGACATGTGTGCGGTCATTGGGCAGCAGGCCTTCGAACTCAGGGAGATAGCTGCGAATGGCTTCCAGTTTATTAAAATATAAATCCGCATTGGGACGCCGCTGATCCCTGTCTGCATTGAATAGCCCGGGATAATTTCCCTCGTTTCGGGAGAGCACATAGGAGGTAAAGAAGTTGAAAGGGCCCCGTCCAACCTTGTGGAGGATCAGCTCCAGGGCGGCATATTCCCTGCGCATTCTGGGATAGTCCTCTAATGCCCCCCGGCCGGGATTTCCGTAGACAATCCGTTCCGTCACCGGGTCCTCGGCATCCTCGATCCCCTCTCGGAGCACGCGGTATATGCCTCTCACTCCGAACAACAATGAATCGAACAATTCCAATTCGTATCCGAGGGTGAATTCATCGAAATGTTGGCCGACCAGGCCGTCCACACGGGGGCTCCTGTTTCCCACCTGAACGAATGTCATACCTCCTGCGGGATTTATACGCGGATCATGACTGTAGTATTTGGATTCAAAGATGGTCCCATCCACCATATGCTGCAACGAAAACCATGTGGAGATATCGTGATAGAACCGGCTGAATGAGCCGAAAAGCCTCTGGGATCCATCCTGCTTGGTGATAAAGACAAAGCCGAGGCGTGGCTGGAACTGATCGGTGATGCTCTGGGCCAGCTCGCCATCAGAGCCATACAGATACAGGCCCGACCAGCGCAGCCCGAGATTGAGCCGCAGGCGGGGATGGATTCTCCAGGAATCCTGGACAAAAAGAGACAAAGCCCGGTTCCGGACTTTGCTGTCCACCAGCGTGTAGTACTCGAGATAACTGAAGGGAGAATAGCGGATGAGGAATTTTCCCTCGACATAGCCTTCCAAGGTGTTATCGTTGAATTCCGCTCCTGCTTTGAAGGTGTGCTGTGCGAGATTGAGCGTCCCTTTTACAAGAGCTGAGGTCCGGACACTATCCATGTCGATGGCGGACAGGCTCCCCCCTGACCAGAATCCGGTCATGTTATCGATAAAGGCAATATCTTCCCGGCCCCTGTCGGTCAAGGGGACGTTTTTTTCTTTGCTCATTCCCCTGGAGACCATGGTCTCCAGGAAAAAATTGGAGCTCAGGATATGTGTTCCCCTTAAAGACAAGTAAATCCCTCCCCGCTGGATTTTTTGCAGGTAGGGATCGGGATTGAGGAGGCCCTTGGGAGTGCCGACAGTGATGAATGTCTCCCCCACTCCGTCTCGGTAGCTGGGGTCTCCCAAAATAGAGAAGACGATATTGTTCTGCGGATTCACTTGCCAGGTCAATTTCCCCGCGAACCGATGAATCGTGTTTTTGTCCTCATAGAAATCCAATCCCGGAATTTCAACCTGCTCTTTCTCAAAATCAGGATTGTAGGCTCCGTAAAACCAGAGCTTGTCTCGAATCACCGGGCCGCCAAGACTCAGACCGAAGTCATACATCGAAAAATCCCCGCGGCTTGGCTCTAAAGCACTCTGCCGGGGTTCAGCCGTGAATCGGTTATTGGCAAAAAACCCGAAGGCCTGTCCGGAAAGTTCATTCCCGCCCGAATACGTGATGACATTCAAAATACCGCCCAAAGAGCTGCCGAATTCGGCCTGGTAACCTCCGGAACGGATTTCCACTTCCCGGACAAAATTATAGGGCAAATTGACACCGGTCACACCTCGAAAGGGATCCGTGACATCCGTGCCGTCAATGTAGTATTTGTTTTCTAAACCCGTTGAACCGGCGATATTGGTCTCATCGCCATAGAAGCTGTTGTTGCTATGAGGGAGGAGCTCAGCCAAGCTGGTGTAGTTTCGATCCACAGGCAGGGAATCGAACTGCTGGGGGGAAAGATTGCCGCCCATATCGGTGGATATGGGATCGATCATGGGGACAGAAGCCGTGACCACTATCTCATGTGACTCTTGGGTTTTATCGGGTATCACAATCTCTCCCAGAGCCGCCGTTTTCCCCAAGCGCACCGTCACGTCTTCGATGATCAGCTCCTGATCGGTCAACACAATCTTGATTTGGTACAATCCAGAAGGCAAAGCAAAGGCCCGGAAATAGCCCTGAGAGTCGGTTTGTAGCGTACGAACCCCGATCAACTGCATGCCTTCGATGACAATTTCTACCTCGGCTAAAGGCAAGCCCTTTGAGTCGATAGTACGTCCTTCCAGGCCGCCGCCCACCTCCTGAGATAAGAGGGGCAATCCCAAAGAAAGGATGACAATGACAATGAGAATGGTTTTGTTCCCCATGGCTTCCTCCTGTGCTCCCTGTGACTTATTATAGTATTTATACATGAAAAATGGAAAAAAGTCACGCCAATTTTTTCATAACCTCGATGGGAATCTCCTCTTTCCGGCAGTTTCCCATGAAATATGGCATCTCTTCATTCGTTTGACACCCAAAGAACCCTGTGCTATAGCTATTGGGGAAGGAATACTTTCCAGGACATTTCTCTGGGATTTCCGTAGAGAAAAGGCTTTGGGCAAGTCTTAGCCAAGAGTGTGTCCGGGAAAAAAAGAAGGAGGATTTTGGAGTGGATATCTATCTGCTGTTAGGTTCAGCGTTACTCGGGTATTTGCTCGGTTCTGTTTCCATGGCCCGTGTTATCGGCCGTCTGTTCGCTCCGGGGGAGGATTTTTCGACGCAAGATTACCATATCCTGGGTGGCGATATTATGTCCCTCGACATAGCCAGTGCCACCAATGTTTCCAAAAAGCTGGGAGCTAAATTCGGCTGCTTGGTCAGTATTCTGGATATGGTGAAGGTCTTTCTTCCCACTTTATTTTTAAGATTGGCTCTCCCGGAGACTCCATACTTTCTCGCTTGCGCGGCCATGGGCGTCGTCGGCCACAATTTTCCCATCTACTACCGATTCAGGGGTGGAGGCGGGTTATCCTCCGCTCTTGGAGGATTGCTGGTCGTGGATTGGCTGGCTGTGGTGGTTACGCCCTTTGCGGGGATGATACTGGGCATGGGACTTATTCGTGATGTTTATGTGGCCTCCACCCTATGGCTCTTTCTTCTCATACCCTGGCTCTGGATTCGCACCCATGATGTGGCTTATGTCATTTATGCAGCTGTCATCGCAGTGTCTTTTATCCTGGCAACCATTCCCTTGACCATACAATACCTTCGGCTGCGCAAGAAAGGACCGGAGGCACTTGTCTCATTTTACGAGCAGTTTCATATGGGACGCGGACTCGTGAAAATAGGCCGTCTCTTCGGTCTGTACAAAACAAAGACCTGATCTATCTTCAAAGAGAGAGACCCCACTCTGACACCAGGAATCCAGACAAAAATGGAACCGGCAGAAAACCGCAAGGCAGTTATCCTAGGAGGATTCCTCAGCCATACCCTGTTGTACTCTTCCATGAAAAACCAGATCACAAAAATGTCCGGGCAAGAGACAATAATCGTCCCTATTCCTCAGTATCTATGGTATGCCTTAATTGTCCCCCAAGGGTGGGTTCCCGTCTTGAAAAGACTGGATCGGACACTGAGTCAAATTCACAAAACCGGACCCTCCTCCAAAGTCACTCTAATCGGCCACAGCATTGGAGGAGTCCTTGGCGTGTTGTATCTCCTCGCCCCCTCCATTGATGGATTGAAGGGAAAGCCAATACAGGGCATCGATCATCTCATCACCCTCGGGAGTCCTCACACAAACAAATGCCGCTGGCTTCACGGTGGGAGCATCTCCCGTTTGGTCGAAAAACACGGAGGATTAAGTGCGATCAAACACAAGACCCGTGTAACATGCGTTGCGGGCAAGGGAGTACTCGGGAACAAACAAGGAACAGCCTCTGAAAGAAAAGCCTATGCCATCTACAAGACAATCGGAGGACAAGGGGGCGTCCGGGGGGACGGGATTGTCCCGGTAGAGTCCGCTCTCCTCCCTGCAGCGGATCCTATTGAGCTCGACAATGTGGTGCATTTCGCCATCTCTGGTCAAGCATGGTACGGGAGCCCGGAAGTCGTGTCCCGCTGGTGGTCCTGGTCTAATCGCTCTGAATTGTCATGCAAGGGAACATGATTCAACAAATCCAAAGCAATCTATCCACAATCAAGCGGGTGAGTTAAAGAGAACAACGGCTTGTCCGAAAAATGTGACGCACGAATTGCCTTGGGAAAGTCTGTCATTGTGTGAAACACATGAATTTGAAGCAGGGTCATATCCGGACATGGATAAATACCCATTCCGGATCTCAATGGGTTTTACTGTGTTTCCATCTCTTTCATGAGCCGGGCGGTCTGCCTTTTGTATATACCCATTCCGGCGATCGAAGTGCCCAGGAATGTGGCGGCAAAGCCGGGAATGAAACCGATCATATAGCTGAAGGGAGTGACTTTGGCTCTGATGACATTGGAGAGCATCAATGAGGCATTTTTCATCATCGAGCTGATGTCAAAGCCATGGACCTGCAGATAATAGGCGACGGCAAGGCCAAGGGCCGTACCAACCAAGGATCCAAAAAAACCTACTATCAGGGATTCGGCGATCAAAGAGCGATAGAGGTGTCCTTTGCTCTCTCCGATCGCCAAACGAATACCGATCTCGCCGTACCGTCGGAGGCTGCCCATGAGGCCAGCATTCCAGAGCACAATGGACATGGCGGCTAAAAAAACAACAATGATAACAGCTGAAAACATCCCGAACATCTCCAGAAGATCAGAGAGGCCGGCCTGAAGCTGGAGTGTCTTCATAACAGGTGAGAATTCGTCGTTGTCTTCGGCATAATTCGAGTTGAAGGTCGCCATGACAGTCTCAGCTTCAGAATTCTTGTACACATAGTCATCGAAATAGCCCAGGATTTCGCCGGCAGCGTTTTCCATGTTTAAGGCTGTCTGCACCCCAGTTATATCTGCAATCATTGCCCCTCTATCCAACGCGGCCACTCCAAAACGGATTGTGCCCACCACCGTGTAGTTGTGCATGGTCATGCTTCCGTACATTGTCGAGCTAATAAGGGTCGCAATTTCTCCCAAACGGAGACCCAGGCTCCGGGCGAAATCTTCGCTCAAGAGGATCTCACCCGGACTTTTCGGCATTCGGCCCCTGACCAAAGCTTTGTTCAAATCAAAGATATCCCATTCAATGCTGTCCTCAGAAAAAAGATCAAGACCCAGCCCCGCCACCGGACCTTGAGCTCGAGTTTCTCCCTGTTCATCCGGGATATCCAGCAGCCCGCCAAATTTGATCCGCGGCGTCCAAAGCATATTGGGAAACTCCCTCCTTAGATCTTGAAGGAGCTTTTCAACCCCGATATAGGCCAGATCATTGGGCATCTGGTCGGACTCCAGAGCATAGGCGCGGGACATTATCTTGACGTGGCCAGTGCTGAATTTGGCGCTCGAATCGATAAAATTAGTTTGTGCACCCATGATCCAGCTGTAGAGCAGGACAGTTAACAACACACCTATCACCACGGTTAAAAAGGGAAATACAGAGCGTGACCGGTCGCGGAGGAGCCCTTTCCAGAGAAAGGAAATCATGACAGTTTTCCCCGTAGGGCTTCGGTGGGTTTGAGTTTGGCGATTTTACGCGTGGGGAGAAAGCTGACAATGGTGGTGGTGATAAGGACCAGAATCGCAGTGCCCATAATCAACCCAGCGCTGTACGTGGGAAAGAGCTTTTCACCGATGGCAACGCCGTAGCTGTCCATAGCCTGGGGGAGTGCCCAGCCATGCTTGGCAAAAGTGATCAGCAAGGGAATCCCATAGATGGCAGCGACAATGGCTGCAAAAACACCGTGAAGGGCGCCCTCAAGGGTAAAAAGTTGGATGATTTTAAGCCGGGTTAAGCCCAGAGCCATGAGAGTGCCCATTTCCTTTTTTCGCCGAAATACGGAGAGAACCTGGCTGTCGAAAATGGCCAGCATGGCGAGTGCCATTAAAACCGCATACAGAATGGAAGATCCCACGGTCTTGCTTTGCACCAGAGTTTTGACATCCGCCAACAGAAAATCCAGATCTTTGAAGACCCAGCCTGAAATCTGCGGGAAATTTCGGGTGCCTTGCGCGGTCACGATCAAGGTGGACTCTCTCTCCATTCCGCTCAACTGCCGAATAACGGATAAGGGCAGCCAAATCTGTCCCAGGTCAATAGACTGAACCGAAGTCTTCATGACCTGAACGATCTGAATGTCCCGGGCATCAAAGACGCCATGAGCATCGCGCCACCTTATGGTGACCGAGTCTCCTTTCCTCAGGCCTGTGTTTTGCGCCATGCGGTTCCCTATCAAGGCAGGAATTTCTTCGCCTGATCGGTCCAGAACCCGAGAAGGGAGAGTGAGGACGGTCTGTTGGGGATCGATTCCCTTGAGGAGGACCGGCATAAAGCGGCCGTTGGGATAGACCGTTCCCTGCAGAATCAATATGGGTGTGGCCTGTCCCTTGTCGATCATAGATTGCATGGGATCAGGGACGATCCCGTGCGCATCGGGCAAATCAAGGGGATCGTACGGATCATAGTCCTCATGCCAGTATTGGCCGCCGCCAATTTCCGCATCGATCATGGCGTGGGTGATTTGATCACCCATGCCCACGAAAAGACCGTGGGTCCAGATAATGGCCACAAAGGAAAAAGAAAGCACGAACACATTCAACCAGGTCCGCAATCCAGCTCCCAGGATATTGCGCAATGCCAGTTTTGGTATGATCATGATACGATCCTCAAAGTTTAAAACCGGTTTCTATTTTAAAATAAAAATCTTCCCTCAGCAAATGCCGCAATTCACAGGTGTGAATTTTCAGAGCCATAATGATGTTCATGGATTGATTCATTCTTAGCAAGGCGAATCATAATCCATATCCGTCGAAGACCCGCCCACCCACTCACGCAGCTCTTAGGGACTATGGTCTCGCCCTAACAAGGTCACTCTCCTTATGCGCCTCACAAAGACAACAACTTACTAATCATCGCTCCAGAATTGTCTTGTGACATGGTTTTAAAAAAGTCTCCTATCAATAGCTTCTCTGGGGGTCATTTCATAATGCCATAATGGTCTGTGCGGTGATCATAAAAGAGAGGGGCATGCGGCGGAAAGAAGGTAAAAAGGGAAAAAGCTGCAATCATCATAATCCATAGGATCACGGTCAAGATTTTAATCCCGGAGGTAAAGGGCTGGCGAAGCAGAAGCCCGCAGCTTATCATCTGACCGGCAAACACGGCCAATACGAACGAGGAAATATCCACCCATAGAATGTGATGGCCGGTGAAAGCCGTATAACTATAAAAAATGGATGTGATGATAACCGGCATGGCAAAAATCCCAATGGCCTTGGCTGCCCAGAAATGCCGAATGTGTTTTCGAAAAAAAGGCCATTCGATCAGGGCATAGATCAATGCGGGCCAGAAGGCGAGTTTGAGATGCTCCCAAACGCTTTCATTGACAGCAGCGATAAGGGCCGCAGGCGGCCATTCGCCGAGCAGAGCGAACACATAGTGGAGCAATGTTCCCAAAAGAGAAATGACAACCGCACCAATAAGCTCCCACGTGAGGACCTTGGCTTTTTTCATGGTCTGCTGTGTATCCTAGTCCAGGATATAGTCAAGTCATGAATCGCAAAGCACTATCTAATATAGACAATCACAGCCCAAGAAGCAATTTTCTGGCGGGGGCTTTCCCAAAGCCGTGATGATGGTCATGGATTGATTCAGCCTTATAGGGAGGAATCATAATACATATCCGCCGAAGACCCACCCACTCATTCGCGAAGCTCCTACGGATTGTGATCTCACCTATACAGGGTCACCCTCCTATGCTCCTCACACAAATAATGACTCGCTTTCAACCGTTTCATCAATGTCTTGCACCACAGTTTTAGAAATGCTTTCATCACAGATCAGCTCGAAAAAAGGATAGACTGAATAACCATCCAAGATAACTTGCCAAACAAAACCTATTAAGTTTATCATGTGTAACGATAACCGTGGTTTTTCGAATCAGCAAAGGTGTCCGAAATTCTGTCGAGCCAGACGTAACCCTATAAGCTTGGCAACGGAAATATAAGGATTACCAATGATTCAATCAGAGGTGCTGAAAATCAAAGTTCAATCATTGCCAAATTAAGATCTATGGAACACAAAGACAAAACTCTTTTTTCGCTAGCTCTTCTGACAATTCTTCTCTGGACTTTGAACCTTTACGGCAAAAGAACCGACGCCTCAAACGGGGAAAGAAAAAAGAGTGGGTTGGTCATTCTTCCCATCGCCTACTATACTCCAGAGACAAAGATAGCTGTGGGTATTGGGAGTATGTACTACATAACATCCACAGGTACAGGAAAATACACAAGGCCATCGAACATCTGGTTTTCTGCGGTCGTCACACAAGAAAAACAGTTTCAATTCGAAACAAAACCTGACGTGTATTGGAGCAACGAAAAATATCACCTTATCGGAAACATCAATTTCAAGCTCTATCCGAATAAATATTATGGGATCGGCAACACGACGGCGAAGGACATGGAAGAAAACTACACCTCGCGGAGTCTGGAGATAAAACTTGATTTTCTTCGGCAAATCCGGCCAGAGCTCAGCATGGGACTGAGGTATGTGCTGGATTGGTACACTATCACAAAGTATGATCCTGAGGGCCGCTTGATCAAAGGCAAAGTTTCAGGGAGCAAAGGCGGGACAAGTTCGGGGCTTGGGTTTGTGCTCAATTGGGACAACCGCGATAATATCTTTTTTCCTACCAGAGGGAGTTTTCATCAGCTGACACCGGTCTACTCAGCCGGATTCCTGGGCAGCGATTTTGAGTACTTCTCTCTCACCGGTGATTCCCGAAATTATGTGGCTCTTCACCCCTCCCATATTCTAGCTTTCCAGGCTTATTTTGAACTTAAAACCGGCAGCCCTTCCTTTCGACGATTGGCTCTCCTAGGCGGTGAAGAACGCATGCGGGGCTATTTTCGAGGCCGGTACCGGGACAAGAATATGATTGTGCTTCAACTGGAATACCGGCTGGTTCCGGTTTTCTGGAGGCTCGGTCTGGCGGCCTTCATTTCAGTCGGAGATGTGGCTGACAAAGTGAATCATTTTGATATCCACAGCTTTAAATATGCGGGAGGATTTGGTCTTAGATACCTTTGGAATCGCGAAGATAAGCTGAACATTCGCATCGATTTTGCCTGGGGAAAGGATACCTCCGGCTTCTACATCACCCTCAAGGAAGCCTTTTAGGTTTCCTGGGTCAGCATTCACTTAAGGATGATTTGAGTGAAAAACTCCGCCCACATTGTCAGCATCTCCATAACCGTGATTGTGTTAGTTAGCAGGTTCAGAGCTCTGTTGCAAGTCATTATTTGTGTTCAGCGAAGACCCCACCACCCACCCTATGCGCCTCACACAAAAAATGACTCGCTGCCAGTCGCTGCATCATAGTCATGCACCACGGGTTTGGCAATGCTTCTGCCGGAATCTAAACGGAGAATGACGGAGCCACTTTGTTGTCCAAGTATTCACAAGCATCCATTTTTTTTTAGGCTCCACAATGGTGTCGTTTCGGATAAGGGTATGTTTTCTTGGAAACAGAATGGGCGTCCATGGCTGGGGCTTGAATTTCTCCGCCTCATCTGCAATAGTGTTGAGGGAATATAAAACTTTTCAGCAGGAGCACGCTAATGAAACGGATATGCCTAGGGATCGGCATTCTTGCACTACTCGCAGCATCGATTGCCATCCCCTGTACGATCATTTCAGGAAAGACAAAGGATGGCGTTGTTTGGGCAGGAAACAACGAAGATTTTTACTTTGACTTCAACACATATTTAAACGTTCTCCCGCCGGAGGAAGATCTTTTAGGAGCGGTTTCGTTCACCTACGGAACGCCAGACAGTCACATCCAAGGGGGATTCAACGAGGCTGGATTGTTTTTTGACTTCAACGCCCTCCCGGCCATTCCGAAGTCGGACTGGATAGATTGGGGTGAGAGGAAAGAGTTCCCCGGCGGCGAAATCACCTTTTTCAGTCGGATGTTGCGAACCTGTGCAACTGTCCAAGACGCCATAGCTATGATAAAAAAATATAAGATCGAACTCGCCTATGGACAGGTGCATCTGGCCGATAGCAAAGGAACTCTGGCCGTCATCAACAACAGTGGTATTCGCATTTCCGAGACTAATTACCAGGTTTCCACCAATTTCAATATCTTCAAACGAGGCCCCTCTGACGGAGGTCGCCACTGCTGGCGTTATCCCATTGCCGAAAAGATGTTTCAGGAGAGAGAGGCGAGTCTCGAGACTCTAAGAGATATTCTTGATACAACACAACAGCACCGGCTTGTTGGAACAATTTACAGCAACGTGATCAATCTCACGACCGGAGACGCTTACAATTATTTTGCCGGGGATTTCAAGAACGCCTACCATTTCAACCTCAGGGAACTCATGAAACAAGGGAAAAAATCCTATCTCTGGCGTTCGCTTTTTTCAGAGGCTCCAGTGGTAAAAATTTGGGAAACGTATCTGGGCCAAGGTGCACAAGCTGCTGTTGGCGTGTTCCAGAAGATAAAAAATACTATCTCTGATTCAAGACAATCAGAAGTCTTGCGGCACGTGTTTTCAAGCTGCCTCTTGCGGGAAAACAAATACGCCGATGCCAAAACCTTCTTCGAAGAATGGCTCAAGGTCAACGGCGGAAAGGACGCGATGACCAATTTCTATCACGGCCTTGTCCAATTGACTACAGGGAATACGGAAAGGGCCAAGCATTATTTTACGGAGCAAACCAAAGTCGACGAAACGGACGAGCTGGCGAAAAAATCATACAGGCCTTACGCAAAAATATTTTTAGGGCTACTCGAAGGGAATAAGCCACCCGGGGCCAACGCACATTTTGAACTCAAGGGCCATCATGATGCGCGTTTCGTCTGTGTGATGGGATTGAATTACGTTCCCATCATCAATTTCATGAAGAAAACCAAAGAGGGGTGGGCGGCTGATTTTGCTCTGCCACCAGGAAAACATCACTATGCTTTTCTCGTGGACGGAGAAGTGGTTTTTGACCCTGCCAATCCGGATAAGGAAGAAATCGATACCGAAGACGGCAAAATGACACTGAATGTCCTGGTGGTGGAATAAAAAAGCCAGACTGAGCACAGTTTGGCTGAACCCTCCGGCTATTTTTTATGGAAAAACACCCCCCATCCTCAACGAGGGGGGCACTTCCAAACTGCATTGCTCGAGCAATCTTTGATCAGAGAGAATTTCTTTGCAAGGCCCTTCGGCCTTGACTTCCCCGTCATGAAGCAGAAGAACCCTGTGGCATAATTCCAGAACCATTTCAAGATCGTGGGTGGCTATCACCATAGTCTGGCGGAGGTCTTTGAGAACGCCTATCAATGACCGCCTCTGGCCGGGATCCAAACTGGCGGAGGGTTCGTCAAAAATCAGAATTTCCGGTTCCATCACCAGCACTGTCGCCAGCGCGACTCTTTTCATTTCGCCCAGACTCAGGTGGAAGGAGGACAATTCCTCATATCCTTCCAGATTCATGTATTGCAGAACTTCCATCATCTTCTCTTCGATTTTTTCCCTAGGCACTTTCCTATTCAGCAGCCCAAAGGCAATGTCGTCTCTCACGGTGGCCATGAAGAGCTGGTCATTCGGATCTTGAAACACGAGCCCGACCTTTGCACGAATCGCCTTTAAATTATCTTTGTTAATCTCCATTCCCAAAATACCGACACGGCTTTCTCCTCTGTAGAGACCGTTCAAATGATAGAGCAAGGTGGATTTTCCTGCGCCGTTCGGCCCGATAATGCCCAGTCTCTCCTCCTGCTCCACAGCAAACGAAATCCCTTTGAGTACCTTTTTGCCGTTGGGATAGGAAAAAGAGAGATTGTGAACATCGATGACGTGTGTTTTCATATCAGTACTAAAACAACGAGAAGGAAGACCGCAATAACACCGGCAAAAACAAAGTCCTTTTTCTTCAAAGACAAAAAGTCCATCGTGGATAGCGTCCCGTCATAACCTCGCGACAGCATGGCGGCATAGATGCGTTCACTCCGATCGAAAGTCCTGAGAAAAACATGAACAAGGGTTTTCTCAAGAAGCTTGACATTTTCCATTTTGCGTTTTTTCCCAAAACTCCGGGAATCAATGGCCCGTTTGACCCTGATAATCTCATCATACAGAAGTTGGAGATATCTGTACGTGAATCCCAAAAGGGAGACAAAAAGCCTGGGGACTCTGAGTGATTCGAGAGCTTTGATCAGACGATAAAACTCAGTGGTTTGAGTCAATAAAGAAAGGCTGACAACCACACAGATTGTTTTGACAGAAATATTCCACATCACCATCAGGTTTTGCGACACGGGCCTTCTTTGAAAAATCAGAACAATCACACCTATAAACACAATCATCACACTGACAAGAAGTATCCGGAATATAATCGGTTTCCAAGAGACACGTGATTGGATAATCAAAAAGAAAAGCAGTGCAAAAAAGAGACCGAACTTCAGAAACTCCAGCGGGGAAGTCAAAACCATTCCCAGAATGAGAGCTATGAAGACAAGAATTTTTACCCGGGGATCAACTTCAGAAAGGTATCCGCGTGTCTGGCTCTTCGGGAAGAAAAAGAGCGTTGTCATGCCTGCGCCCTGGCAATATAGAGGGAAGGTTTGTCTACGATGTGCGGCCCCGAAAATCCAACATCAGAAAACAATCGGAGCATCTCATCCTCATCGGGCAGATAGTCGGAGCAAACAGGCCCTTTCACATGAGCATGGAAATGATTGAGCTCATCCCGGCTCATGGTGTGTGCGATGTAAAGAGGTTTTCCCGGTTTCAGGATTCGCCGAAATTCTTCGAGCGCGCGGCTCTTTTCCTGGATATGCGGGAATAAAGCAAAACATACGACGGCGTCAAACAGCCTGTTTTTTAGGGATATGGTTTGAGCATCGGATTGGATAAAGTGAATATGTCTCTTTTCATACTTTCTTTTGGCGAATTTCAGCATTTCCTCGGAGAAATCCATCTCCACTATAACCCCGTTGCGCCCACACTTTTTTTTGATAAAGGGGACGAGTCTTCCCGTACCACAACCGGCATCCAAGACCCAGTCACCTTCTTGGAGTGGCAGATGCATAAACAGATCCCGGATACGATCCTGCTCCTTTTGAATCCGATGTTCTTTTTCCCATCTCTCTGCAAGATGGTCAAAGTATTTTCTCTTCTGCATTTTTAGCAATTGAACCACCTCAGTCTAAAACGAGGGCACTGCGCGTTTTCGCTTCGAGCAATCTCACTAAGGGAGGTATGGCCGCAATAATCAGAATCACACCGGGGATTCCCTTGAGAATCATACTGACTCCCATGGCACCCTCTGGAATATCAAGCCACATCGAGGCAAGGACAATCAATCCCAAGGCCACCGCCCTGTCCACACACAGTGTTATTATCAACGTGAGATACAGGTTCCACTTATATCTCCGGTAAAGTATGGCCGGTATGCCAGCCAAAACCAAGCCTTCCACCATCATGATGGGAGCGATGGGTGGGAAAAAGGGCGGCATACCTGTCAGCAGCGCGGAAACAAGAGGAGACAGGATTCCTACAGAAAGCGCAACGGGCAGAGCCAACAGGTATCCAGCCACGAGAATGGGCAAAAACATCGGCAAAAACGCACTGCCCAAATTGAGGGCATGAAACAGAACCGGGAGAACAATCGACAGAGCGATGAGCAATCCTCCGAGCAAAACATCCCTTCCGGAATATTTCATTTTTTGAACCTGAGGCCGATGTGAAAATTTCTTCCGGGCTGCGGATAGGCTCCTGTGGCGATTCCAGGAAGCTCCAGAAAAATCAAGTAGTTCTCATCCAGGATATTGTTGATATCCAGAAACAGTTCGACGGCTGGAGAAAAATCCCATTTGAGACGTGAACTCAGCAATACATAATCGGGGAGGGGTTGTGCGGATCGATTATCCGCAAAATAATGCCCCACATACTGGCCGTTCAAAGACACCTTGAAGGGCCCCTTGGAAAACCGAAACAGCCAATCCAGTTTGTGTCCAGGCCTGCCCCGCGTGCTTTCACCTGGATCAAGATAGCTGTAGAAAAGCTGCCCTACCAAGCCCGGCAAAATATCTGCGCGAAGCGAAATTTCCGTCCCCTTAAATGTGTATGTGCCGGTGTTTTGAAACAGAAAAAATGGAGGCGGTGCCGCATTTGGTCTTTGTTCAACGAGGTTTGATCCGTTCATCCAAAAAAAGGCCGTCTCCAGAGCGAACCTGTTACCAATCTTTTGTTCAAACCCCACTTCATAGTTCCATACCCTTTCAGGCTCTAAGTCTGGATTTGCCGGGGGATACATATACAATTCATTGAGCTGGGGAGAACGAAACCCTTTGGCAATGGAGCCTTTAACAGAAGTGGCGTCATTGATGAGGAAAACGACCCCCACCTGCGGGCAGAACTCCAGACCATAGATGGAATCCCTGTGCAGCCTGAATCCGGAAGAAAAGATCCATCGATCGTGCAACACAAAATGGTCATGAATGAAGAAAGCCACTTCATTCTTATCCCACTCCCCTGCGGGGAAATTGTAGCTCTCTCCAAGCAAAAAACGAAAATCTCCTCCGATGATCAACTCGTTATTTGCGAATTTTCGTGTCGTATAGCGCAGTACTCCTCCGGCTATGCTATCCCGCGAATGCCAGCCGTCAGAAAACTGATGGTGTCCGAAATTCCTGTAAAGCTTGAAAGAGACATCGTCTGTCTCCCATTTCCCGCTTAAACTGAAATCAAGGGCTCCGCGCTCATAGTCGTTCCAGAAATCGGACAAGGGTAAGCTGACCGGACCGGCTTCGTATTTTTTGCCGGTGTAATATTTCCCCTGAAAGCTCGACGTGATGTGCTCTGAAATGATGTATTGAATTTTACCGGTGAAGCTTGTCCCCGCATAACCGGAATTTTCCCGATGTCCGTCACTCCGCCTTCTGTCGGCGGTCAGAAAATAGGTGAATTTACCGAGAACACCGCCATGCTTCAAGGTGTATTGTTGGGTGTTATAACTGCCGTAGGCGGAGCTGAGATCTACTTCAAATCCCTTTGACGGCATGTGAGTCATGATATTGACAACGCCACCCAAGGCTTCAGATCCATACAGGACAGAGGCCGGACCGCGAACAACCTCAATGCGTTCCACGTTATCGAGGGGAAACGTGTGTGTCACAAGACACCCGAAAAGACTCATTTTTTCGGGCCTTCCGTCGGTCAAGACGGCAATCTTCCGCCCTCTTTCCCCCAGTCCTCGAATATGGAGGTCCGCTCTGCCAAAATCGCCAGACTTGGTCACGAATATTCCTGGCGAAAAGGCGAGCAGGTTCAAGGCATTCGATGCCGGAATGGCTTCGATATCAACAGGCTTGATCACAGTCACCGATGCCGCGATTTCTTTGACAGCTTTTCGCGTCATCGTGGCTGTGACAATGATTTCTTCATGGGGACGAAGAACGGTCGGCTTGTTTTTGTCTTCTTTATCTGAAGTGGCTTTTTTGTCCTCCTGGGCGAAATTGCCACTGCATAGACAGGAAAAAACAAATAAAACAAAAGCCAAAAATCTCAGTCTCGATCTCTTCTTATTCATATTATTCACAGTCCTTATAAAGTGCTACGATTTAATAAATAGTAACACTTATAAAGATTATGTCAACTTTTTTTTAAAATTTTTCGAAACTACAGAAAAAAACTAGAAAATATGATTTTGCTTAATCAAGACCGGAACCAGTTGTTGTCATGATCAGCTTGCCGTGCTTCACACCCCGGGTACTCGACAATCTCTCCGAGATTTTTTTTATGATCGAACTATTCCCCTTCAATATGACGACCTCCAGGCAGTTGTGCCTGTCCAGATGAATGTGCGTGGATGAAATGACGGCATCATGATCCTCGTGCTGCATCCCCGACAGTTTCTCTTGCAGTTCATGCGAGTGGTGACTGTAGACGAGGCTTAAAACGCCCACAGTCTCAATATCTTGCTCCCACTCCTTCATGATGAGATATTCCCGGATCAGATCTCTGATAGCTTCCGAGCGCTTCTTGTACCCTTTTTGCTTGATTGCAGTGTCAAACCTATCCAATAGAGTTGTTTCTATGGACACGCCAAAACGGGATACTCCACTCATTTCCTATCCTTTCTCTGTCATTTGAACACAATACATGCCGAAGGTAAAGGCAATCGAAGGCAATCAAAAAAATTAAAGCCTGCACAGAGCTAACCCTAAAGCCATTGTAATACAATGCCTATTTGCCTGAACAGAAAAGTTTTGTTCGTATACTCGTTTTTGGATGCCGCCATACCACCCGGCACTCAATATCGTGATGAGCCGGGCATAAAAATCACATCTAAGCACAATTGCTGAGGGAGTAATTAAGTATATTTTATTGATAATATTTTATTTAGCGAGGCCCGACCCCGTTAGAATTGGAAAGGCCATACGCAAGAAAGTGGCGGAAGGGGCGCAAGAGCGACGAGATTATGGTGAGAAGAATGAGCGTTAGACCACAGATGGCATAGATCAGAGGGATATTCTGACCCATCAAATCAGCGACCACGCCGGCAAGCCCCATGGCAACAGGCGAGAGCCCAGAGGTCAGCGTTGTGAACAAGCCAAAAATCCTACCCCTCATTTCTCCGACCGTGCTGGTTTGGAGGACGGTAATGATGTTAATGTTGATGATGCCATTCAACACACCAAAAAGCAGAAATGCCCCTAGGGCAAGGATTGCTTGGGTGATAATACTCAGCGAAGCGAGAAGGACCGTGCCGGATATCATAGCCCCGACCACAACATAGCTTCGTCGTTCACCGGAAACTTTCATCGTACCGGCAATCACATAACCGATGAGTGATCCGAAACCGAAACCGGAGAGAATATACCCATACCAGGCCGGTGCAGCCATCAGAAAGTCTTCCACATAAAAGGGAAGCAGAAGGGTGATGGGCATAATAAAAAAATGCAGGACCGTGATCATCAAGAAAACCAGACGCATGCCTTTGTTGCCCCAGGCAAACTTGAACCCTGCGATCGTGTCCTTACGGAACTGTGCTAATTTTTCCCGCAGCCTGTTGCTCTTTTCAGGAAGAGTCTGGGGAATGGTGATAAAGGTTTCGCTCAAGGCAGAGAACAGATAGGTGATACCGTCGATCAGAATCAGGACTGGCGCACCGAGAAGCATGAAAAAAAATCCCCCCAGCCCCTGACCGACAAAGGTAGAAATTTGCACGGATGACTGGAGAAGGGAATTGGCACCGGCCACTTTGTCAACGGGGACGATATCGGGTATGGCCGCCGTGATGGCCGGGTTGAAAAAAGACCGTACTATGCCCCAAAACACGGACACAACAAAGAGCCATAACAAAATCAATCGCGTGTTGCTGGGCGCGACAAACATCAACAGGGCCAGGACCAGAACTGCTATCCCGCTCAATACATCAGAATAAATGATGATCTTGCGGCGGGAATAATGATCGGCAAAGGTACCGCCGATAGGCCCCAAAATAACCGCTGGCAGCATGGACAGCATCATCATCATTCCCATCAGAGAAGCGGATCCCGTTTCATGTTTGATCCAAAACATTATGGCAATGACAAAAGCCTGGCTTCCGAGTTGACTGACGAACTGACCCTGCCAGAGGAGGAAAAAGTTCCTGTTCCAGAGTCTTGTTAGCTGTGTTGATTTTTTGGTCATATACTGTTTTACGTATTTAAAAAAAAATGGATTAATTTTGGGGCCGCCTCAAAGGCTTAGTCCTTTTCATGCGTGAAACCTAACCGTCCTGTATCAGTGGGCCCGAACCCAACCTTGGTATCAGCGGCCAACCTGGATGAGTGGGTCACGAACGGAATGGAAGATTCGTGAATCGAAAAGCACAAGAAGATCATTCCCTTTCGGGCTCATGCTGTTTCGGAAAAGACAGCAATTACTTTTTTTGTTTTTTATGGGCGTCGAACCAACCGATGATGTGCTGGAGCTTGGACAAGAAATGGCTGGGTCTAATAAAGATACCGTGGTTTTCATTGGGCACGATAACCAGCACAGACTCAACGCCCTGAAGCTTGAGTGCCCGGTAGTACTGCTCTGCTTCCCAGTAGGGTGTGCGCCAATCCGAATCACCGCACATGACCATAGTTGGCGTCGTGACTTTCCCGGCGAGCGACAGAAGAGAGCGCTCGGCATACTGCTCTGGATGCTCCCAGGGCGGACCGGGGAACCAGTATTTCACGCCCGTGACTGGAATGTCGCTCGTCAAAGACCAGCTTGTCCAGTTGATGACCGGATAGAGAGAGGCGGCTGCGGTAAACCGGGTTGTGTTGCCGATCATCCAGCAGGTGAGCACTCCCCCTCCGCTTCCTCCGGTGACAAACACGTTTTCGGCATCGATATAGCCTTTGGCAATGACGGCATCCACTCCGGAATTCAGATCATAAAAATCATCACCGGGGTAGGCGTGATGGATGAGATTGCCGAATTCCTCACCATAGCTCGTGCTTCCTCTCGGATTGGTGTAGAGAACAACATAGCCGTTGGCCGCCATGAACTGTTTTTCCAGGTCGAAGCGATCGCCGTAGTCGGCAAAGGGCCCTCCATGAATCTCCAATATGAGTGGATACTTTTTCGATGGATCAAAATGCGGAGGCTTGATGATCCAGCCTTGTATTTTGCGGCCGTCCTTGGATGATTCATACCAGATCTCTTCGACCTGACCAAGAGCTTTATAGCCGAGAACATCGTCATTGATCGCTGTCAGTTGTCTTGATTTCGGGGAGTCCAGATTGGTGACAGCCAAATCGGACATGACTTCAGGTGTGGAAATCGTGTAGACAATATTTCCATTGGGTGAAATGGAGTACATGCCCATCCCAATCGCCATTATGCCCAGGAAGCCAAGATTGTCAGCCAATTGTTTCACCTTGCCATCGAGTGTTGTATGGGCCAGCTTTGTATTCCCCTCTGAGGAATAGCTGAAGAGGAGCTCCTTGCTGTCAGGTGTCCACATCATTCCCGAAACACTGCGGTCAAAATCCTTGAGCACAACTTTCGATCCAGAACCATCCCTGTTCATGACATAGAGTTTTGTGAGTTGGTACCCTTGATACCGGTCATCAAATCCCGCATAGGCGATGTGTTTTCCGTCGGGAGAAACCAAAGCTCCTCCGTCCGGGCCCCGGCGGTCTGTAAGTGCCTTCATGGTCCCATCGGCAACAGCAAATTCATATATTTCCGAATCATTCGGTTCCAGCTCATGATCATCCCGTCTGTTGGCTGAGATGAGCACATACTTGCTGTCCGGAGTCCAGACAGGTACAGCCCCTCCGATACCGAACATGCCCATAGACCCGTGATTAAAATTGCCTTTGGAGAGCTGCCGGGGAGTTCCTCCTTCTGCGGGAAGCACAAAAACATGCATGTAGCCCGTTCCGTAAGCATACCCAATCCCGTCAAAGCGGTAGACCAGCCGGTCATACACTCTAGCCGGCTGGGCCCACTGTGTACCCGGAGGAGGCGGAGGCATTTTAGCAATTGTTCTCGGCATTGACGGCACAAAGGAGACATAGGAAATCCACTTTCCATCAGGCGACCAGGATATGCCGCTGGGGGGTGTTTGCAGATTCGTCAACATGACCGTCTGACCCGTATCCATCCAGCGCTTGTAAATCTGAGGCAGGCCATCCCTGTTCGAGATAAACAGGATTTGTTTTCCGTCAGGTGACCAGCGAGCCGAGCTGTCATTGTGTTTTCCGCTTGTCAAAGGGCGGTGATCTGTTCCATCAAAATTGATCATCCAGATGTTGGAATACCTCATGTCAGTGCCGACATCCGTGTAGTTTCGCGTGTAAAGGATCTTGGTGCCATCAGGGGATATCTGAGGATCGGCAAGGAATTCCAGATCGAAAATATCCATCGGTCTTAGAACATCCTTGTTCGCAAGGCAGGGAATGAAGAGAAAGCCAAGGGCAAGTACGACAAACAATGCCAAACACAAGCGTTTTGTGCTGTCAATCATGGTGTTTCCTCCTTTTAGCTCAGGTTTTCGAATACAATTCTTACAACACCATCATGCTTTCTGTCAAATCGTGGCGAATATACCTAAGCATGTCCATTTTCTGTGACGGCAGTGAGGTCTTTCCGAAACCATGATGATGTTCATGGTTTGAATCACCAGAGCACGCAAGTGACACTTCAAGATCCCTCTGATCAGGATACTGTTGAGTTGGACACAGCCAAACACTATTCATTGACGGCAAACCTCGTCTTTCAAATTCCAAGGGGCATGCTTCGGCCTTACATTCTCATCGGCGGCGGCCTAGACATGGTATCTGCCGAAGATCAAGTGTACACATCTGAATTTGGTTACGATGTTGAAATTCTCGCATCAGAGAGCAAAACCGATTTTCTGGCCCAGGGAGGCGCGGGAAAGCTTCTCCTCATGAGTCAAGCATTCGGATTGAGAATAGATGGCCGCTATGTCTATATCTTCGCTGATCCGAATGCGGTCAAGAGCATAAATGCAACAGCAGGAATCTTCCTCCGGTTCTGAATGATTTCAGAAGGGTCACTGGCGTGGCCTGTAGGTTTTGATAAATTTGGCTTTGTCTGAGTTGGGAAGGAAGCTCCCGAAACCGGCCAACAGCATCGCTTCTAAAAGGGCTCGGGTGTGGGACCAGTTTTGATATTCAATTCTATATATGGCAGAGAAGATCCCGGTGCGGCCAACTCCATGGATGCAGTGGAGGAGAACAGGCCTGTTTTGGGGGTCATCCATTATGGCTATAAACGCCTCTACAGCCTTCTGTTTCGGGATCTGTCCTGAAGGTAAATGAATATGTTTCACTCCGATCGTATTCAGCAAATTCTTTTCAATTTGGGCTTTATCTCCTTCCACTCTGAGATCTACGACTGTTCGGATCCCGAGTTTCTGACTGAGTTTCAGCAGTTTGTCGCTCGGGATTTCTGCTGAACGATATAAGTTTCGCTTATGCACGGTGACAAACTTATCCGATAACTCCCAATATCCAAGAAAGCCGCCGACAACTACCAGCAAGACAAAAACAACAATGACTGTCTTCCAAAAAAGATGTGTTTTCTTGCTACGGGATATATCAGTCATTGCCCCAGATTTCAATCCAGGTCTCTGAATAGCATCATCCCTAACTGCCTCACTCGCCCCCATAGATTCTGCCGCAGATGGGTCACCTTTGTCTTTCATCTTTAGTGGCGCTTTATCCTCGGCATGGCACTAGCGATTTCTTGTTCCATTCCTTACGAATCCAGCGGACATTTGGTGCCATTATACCCGAATAAATACAAAAGATATAGAAAAAGTCAAAATCTATTCGTACTTCAGCGAGCTGACCGGGTTGGCCAGAGCCGCACGTATGGCTTGGAAACTGACCGAGATCCAGGCAATACAGAGGGCCAAAAATCCAGCCAGGATAAAGATCCACAATCGAAGAGGAATGCGGAATGCAAAATTCCGAAGCCACTGATGCATGACAAAATAGGCGATAGGCCAGGAAATGATGTTGGCAAGTATCACCCAACGTGTGAATTCCTTGGACAGCATCACCATAATCCCGGAGACAGATGCGCCGAGTACTTTACGAATGCCGATCTCCTTTGTTCTCTGTTCAATCATGAATGACGCCAGTCCAAAAAGTCCGAGGCAAGAGATAAAAACGGCAAGCCAAGCAAACGCATGAAACAGGGAGAAAAGTTTTTGTTCCACGCTGTACCACCTATGAAAGGCTTCATCATAGAAATAATATTCGAAGGGATACTCAGGCGAGAATTTTCGCCAGATCTTCTCCAGAGAGGCAATAGTCTCTGCTAAATTCTCTTCCCTCGCCTTGATGAACATATACCGATACATACCTGGCATGTGCGCCAAAATGAGCGGCTCGATGGAATGATGCATGGACCGGAAATGGAAATTCTTGACCACACCGATGACCTCAAAATCAATTCCCCAAAAAGTAAACCCGACTCCAAGCGGTGAATGTTTCCCGATCGCTCTGGCCCCTGCTTCATTGATCACGATTCGCACTCGTCCGGCTTGATTCAAAGATTCTTGAGAGAAAAACGTGCCCTCTACCATATCAATTTTGAATGTTTCGAGAAATTCCGGCCCGACTCCGAGAAGACGCCAGCTCGAATTTTTCTCGGGCACGGCCCCTATCCATCTATCTGCCGGCCCCGTCAACCACATCCCCCGCCCGGGGATGGCCGAGGAGATCGTCATGTTCAAAATATGAGGATTCTTCATGATCTCCGATTTCATTAAGGCGTACGTTTTTCCCCTATCTCTTTTGGTGGGTGCATAAATGATGTGTTCCTTATCATAACCCAGATCTCTGTTCTGCATATACTCGAGCTGATAATAGACAACAATGGTGCAGACGATGAGAAAAATTGAAAACGAAAACTGGCACACCACGAGAACCTTTCGAAAGAATATACCTCCACGGCCTGCTTTGAACGCTCCTTTGATGACCCGCGCAGGTTGAAAACTGGACAAAAAGAGCGCAGGATACGAGCCGGATAGCAACCCAGTCAAAAGCGTAATGGCAATCAGGCCGATAAGCACGAGTTCGTTCCCGGGATTGTACAGGGAGAGGTTTTTTCCTGACATCATCCTGAATAAAGGAAGCAGCAACTCAACCAAAACCAGAGCCAGGAAGAGCGACAGGCATGATAACACCAACGATTCACTGTAGAACTGCTTTATCAACTGCTCTTTGCTGGCCCCTATAACCTTTCGCATTCCAACTTCAACAGCCCGGCTTGTCGAACGGGCCGTGGTTAAATTCATGAAATTGACACAGGCGACAAGTAATATCAAAAAAGCGATGGCAGAAAAGATATAGACATACCGGATATCACCTTGGCCGTCGTACCGGGGGAGAATATGCTTTGAAAAAAGGTGGATTTTGCTCAAGGGTTGAAGACGCAATTTTTGCCGCAAGGCTTGGACAGTTCGGCCATCCAGAAAATTGAATATCCTTTGATTGACCCGGTCCATCGAATGATCGTCGATGAGCATGACAAAGGTGAGGTAGCTGTTGATATTCCAGCTTTCATAGAAGGACGCATCCTCAGCCAGTTCCGGGAGGGCGCGAAAAGGGGTCAAGAAATCAAAATGCAAATGTGAATTGCGATGTGAATTTTCAATCACTCCTGTCACAGTAAAAACCCACTCTTCGCGAAGCACGATGATTTTTCCCAGTGGATTTTCGCCGGTAAAGTATTTCGCCGCAATGTCTTCTGAAATGACAACAGATTGGGGAATGACGAATGCCTGCCGAGCGTCTCCCCTCAAAAAGGAGAATGTGAACATCTCGAAAATATCAGTACTGGCGAACCAAAACCGTGATTCCATGAAACTCTTTTCTTCGTGCTGAACGAGCGCTTTTTCAAGCCTTAATAACATCGCAGCATTCGTGATTTCAGGGATTTCCTCTTTCAGGGTAGCCGCCAACGGCGCAGGCGTCAGGGTTTCAAGCTTGATCTTCTCTGAGGAATGGTTCTCGACGATGATCCTGTAGATTCTATCGGCATTTTTATGGAATCGTTCATAACTCAACTCATCCTGAACCCACAACAGAATAATGATGCAGCAGGCCATTCCCACAGCCAGTCCCGCCATATTGATAACGGAGTACGCTTTATGGCGGATCAGGAGTCTGGAGGTGACTTTCACGTAGTTTTTTAACATTAGCAGCTATTCATGCCCTGAAGGGAAACTATCCTCATGCTTATGTTCTGAGTATTATGCCATCAACCTTCCGGCTCTGTAAAGCCGCTTTACGGAACTGTTCCATTTCCGTGAGGGCACTCGATTCTGTGTGCATATTAAGTGACCAGATTGTGTGATGGCAAAAACCGTTTGAAGGCCGAAGCGGGCATGGTTCCTTTCCCGGCAGGGAAAGGAGAGCGAGGCCGGAAACCGAGCCTTAATATTGGGGTCAGGTAACAAGCCTTTCATCACGGATTTGGAAATGCTTCCAACGGAACTTTATGGGCATAGTTTCCGTCAACGTGAGAGAACACTTAACATGAACTAAAGAGGCTGTGATGCTTCAAAATTATCTGCGGATAGCACTCAGGAACATTCGTAAACACAAAGGGTATTCCTTTATCAATATCGCTGGGCTAGCAATGGGAATGGCCTGCTGCATTTTAATCGTAGCCTATATTCTCGCTGAACTCAGCTATGACCGGTTCCATGAGAATGCAGACCGAATATATCGTGTCGCCGTCGATGCCAATGTAGGGGCCAGGCCCATAAAAATCGCTGTTTCCAATGCGCCTCTAGCCCCGGTTTTAAAACAGGATTATCCTGAAGTTCTCGGCGCGACGAGAATATGGTCTGCGCCCAAAAGACTGGTGAAGCACAATGTCAATCAATTTTATGAAAAAGGAATTGTGTTTGCCGATCCTTCCATTTTCAGCGTGTTCACCTTTCCCTTGATCAAAGGCGATCCGGAATCGGCACTCGCAACCGCCTACACGGGCGTCCTCACTGAAGAAACGGCAAAGAAATATTTTGGTGAAGAGGACCCGATCGGAAAGATCCTGGAAATCGATAGTCAGTATAACGTCACGGTCACGGGTGTTGTCGCAAATGTTCCCCAAAACTCGCATTTCACTTTCGATATCCTTTGCTCCTTTGAGACCCTGTATGATCTCGACAGAGAAGCCATGGAAGAGTGGTTCAATTTCAACCGCTATACCTATATCCTTTTGTCCGAAAACTATGATTACAGAGTTTTTGAGGACAAACTTGCAGCTCTCGTCGAAAAGCATCTGGGGAAAAACCTAAAGGCCCTCGGAGCCGAAATCCGATATTTTTTGCAGCCGCTGACGCGCATACACCTCCATTCCCGCCTCGAAGCCGAAATTTCAGGAAACAGCGATATCGCCTACGTCTATATATTCGCAGGGATCGCTCTATTCATCCTTGTCATAGCCTGCATTAATTTCATGAATCTGGCCACAGCCCGGTCTGCCACGCGGGCCAGGGAAGTCGGATTGCGGAAGGTTGTGGGCGCGGCACGAAAAGAGCTCGTCAGACAATTTCTCGGTGAGAGCATCCTTTACTGCATCGTATCACTCGGTGTGGCTCTCCTTCTTGTGAAGCTATCTCTGCCCCTGTTCAGCACTATCTCTGGTATCGAGCTCACCATGAATTATCTCGAAATTCCATGGCTTATTCCCGGTCTTCTCGGGCTCGTCCTCTTTGTGGGCATGGCCGCCGGTTCCTATCCCGCCCTCTTCCTTTCCTCCTTTCAGCCGGCCACGGTTTTGAAAAATTCATACAGGTCAGGAACCGGAGATTCCCGGTTCCGGAGCATTCTTGTAACCCTTCAATTTGTTATCTCGACAGCACTCATCATTGGAACGATCATTGTCCTCAACCAGTTGAAATTCATGAAAAACAAGAGTCTGAATTTCGATAAAGACAGTATTCTCCACGTGCAAATCACAGACAAAAACCTGCAACGCTCTCTCGATTTCATCAAGGAAGAACTCAAAAAAATTCCGGGTGTCTTGAGCGTGGCCGCGTCATCGGACGTTCCCGGCGATAATGCGGATGTCCAGCCCTTTCTTCCCGAAGGATTTCCGCAGGATCAAACACAGCTTATGGAGCAAATGGATGTCGATGAGAATTTCTTCCAGACACTGGGAATTGAAATTGTCGAAGGACGGAATTTTTCGAGGGAATTTCAATCCGACCGGACTCAAGCGGCGATCATCAACGAGACCGCTGCAAGAGCATTTGGCTGGAAGAATCCCATAGGCAAGACGATAAAAGCACCGACTGATACGGAAATGACTTGGGAAACAAAAAGAGTGATCGGTGTTGTGAAAGACTTCCACATGGCTTCTCTGCATAAAATTATCATGCCCCAGTTCATCGGAAACGACCTTCGCTATCTGAATGACCTCAGCGTAAAGATCACCCCTCTCTACACAGCCCGCACGGTAAAGTTATTGAAGGAAAAATGGAAAGAGATCGACCCCAACCGTCCCTTTGAATACACTTTTCTGGATGAGACATTCGACCAAAGCTACAGGTCTGAGGAAAGGTTGAGTGAAATATTCGCCTCGTTCACCGTATTTGCTGTCTTCATAGCCTGTTTGGGTTTGTTCGGCATGGCCTCTTTCACCGCTGAGCAGAAGACAAAAGAAATTGGTATTCGCAAAGTCCTGGGAGCGTCCGTAACCGGCATCGTGGTTTTACTGGCTAAAAACTTTTTAAAGCTTGTCATTGTGGCCAATTTGATCGCCTGGCCCATCGCCTATTTTGCGATGCGCACTTGGCTTACAAACTTTGCTTACCGGATTCACATCGCTCCATGGACCTTTATCTTGTGTAGTGTGCTCACTGTCATCATCGCCCTGCTCACTGTGAGCTATCAGTCGATCAAAGCTTCTGTTTCTAATCCGGTTGACGCGATAAAGTATGAATAAAGTTATCAGGCTATTTTTTTTCAAAGACATGCGGCGGATGTTACCCATACCTCATCCATGATAAAGAGAAAAAGATAAGAGGATTGTGGTATTGACGCCTTACTGCCTATTCCGCCTCTACTGGAGTTCCTGAGGGATAGGTCTGCTTGGAGTGGGGATCTCGTTAATGATCGAGACAATCCACCAGCGCCCGTCTTTCTTTATCAGCGAAAAACTGTCCACACCCTGCTGTGGCGGCCTTTTTCGGCCCGGGATACTGGCCTCATACAAAACGAGCACCGTGGCGATATCCCCGAATATCATGGGCTTCATACGTTTGATTTCTTCCTTGAATCCCGTCTTTATGACCTGAGCTCTTTCAATAAAATTCACGAAATCGTCCACAAAACCTTGAACCGAAAAGACTGTTGTGTCAGTCCGGCTGGTGCGCAGAACGACAACGCCCTTGTCGATGAACAGAGACTTCACCTGATCCCAATCAGGCGTGCTGCCCGCATCGAAGGTAACCAGGTTATAGAGCAATTTGACAACGTCCTCGGGAGCCGCGTAAGGTTGATCATTCGCAAGGGACTCCGGAGATATAGAAAAGAAAACAACCAAAACACAGATTATTCCTGACCAAAAATGCGTCTTTCGAATGCGATTCATATTTCATTCTCCATTGCAATGTTGAAATCCCGATTTGTTATTCTTGAACACAAACGTCGTGCACAAGCGGACTTCACAAAATATTCAGAGCACCGGACTACTGCTTGCGGCAGTTGAATCTGAGGGCAAGACTGGAGTGACTACCGGATTATCTAGTTTCCTTTTTCTCTCGTAGCTGTCCACTCCCCCGAATAGGAACCATCTTCGGATTCCCAGGCGCCTTCCATCGCATTGTCTGTGACCGTCACCTTGAAAATCAAAATAAGCTCACCTACCGGAGATTGGGCAGTCGTTTGAAAGGTAAACGCATCACCCTCCAGCTTTGCCTCTGTGATCTCAGAATCAATGTAGCCCATGTCATCGGTCAAAGTGCCAGTGATTGCGTCGGCTTTGTGTTCTAAGGTGAGAGTCAGAAAGAGCGTTGGCCCGCCCTCTACATAGGTCTCCCCTTCCCAGGTTCCGGTCAGGTCGATCTTCTCCAGTGAAAACACAACCCCTGAAAAAAGGAACAGAACCAAAACTAGACTCAGCGAAAGCTTACCTCTCATGATGGAACTCCTTTTTGTTATTTGTATTGATTGTAAAGCTTTGTCCGCTTTTAGTAAAGAAGAGTCTATCGAAACCGAGGAATGTATCCAGCAGCTCTGTATATTCTTCTGAAGAGAGGGGCTTGATTCTTCTTCTGCAACTCTAAGAAATCGTTCCTATCTCGTTTTGCGAAGGATTTTCCCTGCTCTCTCCCCAGTGTGAGTTTTATCTTTGTAGGTAACTTTTCCGTTGACGAGGACGTATTCAATACCGCCGGGAGTGCGGTCGGGTTCATGAAAATCTCCCCTCATTGCGATCTTTTCAAAATCGAAGAGCACTATATCCGCATAATAACCGGGCTCAAGGATTCCCCTCTTCAAGCCCAGTCTCTTGGCCGGCACCGAGGTAGCCTTTTTGATAGCTTCTTCAAGGCTGAATATGCCTTTTTCTTTGACATAGGTGTCGATATAGTAGGGATAGACACCCCAGCTCGCGGGTCCGACGAGCCATCTGTTGCCCTGAGGAAGTTTTGCGGGCGCTGCACCGATGTCGGTGCACGGTTCGCACACGGGATGCTGAATGAGAGTGGCCACGGCCACCTCATTGTATCTTCTGTCCAGATAATGCAGCCAGACAGCATCCGGATCCTCCACAACCAGATCAAACACAACCTCCAGCGGATCCTTCTCATTCTGTTTGGCGATCTCACCGATAGTCTTTCCCAGATATTGGTTGTTCACATGCTTAAAGACTTTGAAGCAATCCGACCAGTAGGGATCGGCCTTGGTGTGGATCATGCTGAATTTCATCCGGCATGAATCATACAGCTCCCTTATCCGGGCACGAAATTCTACGCTTTTCATCTTCTCTATGAGCTCCGTTTTTTTCAATTTGGAAAGCCACTCAGGATAATGAAACTGTGGATTGAGAAATTCATTGGCGATGAGATGTGTGAATTGAGCCAGGGGCGGCAGCACCACATCACAGGTAACAGCAAGTCCTTCCTCTCTGGCATTATCGACGATCTCGAGCGTGGCTCTGGCTGCAGCTTCTTCAAGGTAATCCGGGTGGGGGAGCGGAAGGAGATAGGCATTGGGGATGTGTGCGATGTGCAGTGGCAGACCGCTCTGCCGGCAAACCTCAATAGCTTCGAGCAAACCCCGATACCTTCCCACCCAGATATCCTCTGGAGGCCCATAATATAGGGGATAAGAGAAATCATCCAAGTTGTCTGTCACCCAATGGCTTCGCTCATGCCGTGTATGAGGCGTATAGTAACCTCCATATTTCTTGGCAACTTTGGCCAGTTCAACTTTCTCTTCCATCGATGCAAAGTAGCCAGGCCAGGGAGGGTCGATCCCTCCCGAAAAACCAAGAGCCCCCGCTTTCATGCTATCTTCGAGCAGGTTTTTTAATTTATGCAGTTCTTCATCTGTGGATGCTCTCTTCCAATCACGCCCCATGACCGTGGTTCTCATTGTGCTGAGCCCAACAAGGGGAGCCATGTTCACAGAGATGCCTTTCTTCTCCACCTTAGCCAGCCAATCGGCAAAGGTTAGCTTGGGAAGGGGTGCCGGCGACATGCCGCAATTTCCACCCACAAAGGTTGTGATCCCCTGCATCACGAGGTTTTCGGCGAGAGGAAACTGCATGATGGAGACATCGGCGTGACTGTGGGGGTCTATGAAACCCGGGCAAGCGACAAGGCCGGTTCCATCAATCACCGCGTCTGCGTTCCCATCCACTTGGCCCACAGCCGCAATCTTTTCTCCCTTTATCGCAATACTGCCCACAAAGGCAGCCTTCCCTGAACCGTCGACAATCTTGGCATTCTTGATGAGGATATCATAGTGCTCAGATGCCATAGCATTGGGAATGAATGGCCATAGAAAAGCAACAAGACACAATGTCAAGGATTTACATATAAATTCTCTGCTTATCATTTCTCTTCCTCCTTTGGACGATCTCTTTCCTTTATCAACGATAGGGCATTTGTAACTTTAAGAAACCTTCGGTGTGTTGTCAATGCTCTATCGTCTTCGTTCCAAGGATAAGCTTCATCGTCATAGCGGGTACCTAGCTTTCAAATACAGAGCCCAAAGATGAACCTGCCTTCAGATTTATCTGCGCATTTTCATCCGGGCACTCATAATTATTCTGACCCCAGCGCCGAAACAACTGTGTTGACTCTCTAATCTGCATGTGATATCCATCATAACCGCAATGGGAACAAAGAATTCTTCCTTTTATTCCATAATATTAATTATCGGAATGGCAATGATCTCTGGAGGGATCGCTTGCACAAAAATAAATCCCGAGCCTCCGGCAAAGATTGAGCAGCGAGGGGATATCCAAAACAGAATATCCAATATTAAGCTGCCCCTCGTGTACCACGTGAGCGATCTGGAAGAACTCATCAACACAAAAATTAAAGGAATCATCTACAGGGACACAAGCTTTGAGAACAACAAAAACGACGGAGTCAAGTTGACCGTGAAGAGGTCAGGAAAGATATTCATAGCCGCCCTTGACCATAATGTCTTCTACAATATCCCCCTAGCAGTATATGCAGAGTTGAAGAAAGGAATTCTGCCCACAATAAAGACGGATTTTGCCCTCAGGGTCAAATTTTTGAGTCATTTTGCCCTTGACAGGGATTGGACGCTGCGCAGCAGGACATCTTTTTTGGCGCTCGACTGGGTCAAAAAGCCGAAGATCGATATTGCCTTTGCCTCTATCGGTATCACCGGAATTGTCGAGAACGCCATCCGAAGCCGCTCGAACGATCTGACAACAATAATCGATAACTATATCCCTGAACATCTAGATGTGAAAAAAGGGGTCACAAAAGTCTGGACAGGGATCCAAAAACCCATTTTGATTAACAAGAGGGAAAAAAGAGTCTGGTTGAAGATTGATCCTCAGAGCATCTCCGCTGGACAATTTACAGGTAGAGACCGCGCCATTTATCTCAAACTGGGTATTGATTCCTATCTCAAAACTTTGACCGGTCCTGATCCCGAATACACTATCAATGATGAACTGCCTCCACTCCAGGAAGAGACCGGCGAGGCCGATGTTTTCGAGGTCTTTGTTCTTGCTAAAATCAATTATGACGATCTCAATGATGTCCTGGATAATAATTTAAAGGGCAGTGAATTCGAAATCAAAGGCAGGACAGTTGAAGTCAAAGATGCCAAGGTTTACGGCAGTGAACAATACTTGATTCTTCAGGCTGACGTGGGAGGAACCGCTAAGGGAAGAATCTACTTTAGGGCAAAACCGCGCTATGACACGGCCAAAGAAGTCTTCACCGTTGATGATTTTGATTTCGATGTTAAAACCAAAGCTGTCCTGATCAAGACAGCGAATTGGCTCCTTCACGGAAATATTAAAGAAAAGATCCAAGAAAAACTCTGGTTCCCCATGGAAAACAGCATCAAAGCCCTTCCCAACCTCATACACAGAGCCATCGAGGGCGGGAGCCTGGGAGAGAAGATCACCCTCTCTTTCAAAGAATTGGATATTCATCCCGAGACCATGTTGATCTCGGACAGGGATATACAAGCCTTGATTGCTGCCCGGGGTAAAGCCGTCCTTCAGCTGGAGGAGTTCGTTAAATAGGATATTTTTAGATGATTTTCTTTATTCTCATTAATCACAACTCTGGCTACTATTAAACATCAAAGCTGCCTAGTTTTCTGAACCTTGATTCTCAATTTTTAAAGTGAGCTGCCACAGAGAGGAACCGATCAATGTCGCTGGCGTTGTTGTAAAGGGCAGGAGAAACTCTGATCTGATTCCCGTTTTTGCCGCGGAATGACACTTGCACCCTAGCTTCCTCAACGATCTTCGAGGCCTCCTCGTACGGTTTCGGATTGAAGAAGGTCACGATCGAAGAGGCGTTTCCTTCAGGAGTGAAAATCTTAAAACCGAGGTCTGCCAATCCCTTCCTGAGTTTTTGGGCAAGGTTCACGGTGTGCGCTTCGATGCGCTCGACCCCCACCTTCTCAAGATAAGCAAGGGAAGCTCCCAGTTGATAGATGGAGGCAAAGGAGAGGGTGGCATATTCGAATTTTTTTGCCGTTTTGTAGAGCTCGTAATGGTAGTCGCCAAGCTCCCTTTCGATGTGAAGATGCCCCCTGCGGTCAGGCTCAATCCAATTCAGATGTTCCTGGCGGACAAAGAAGGGCGCAACACCGAACCCGGCGAGCAGCCATTTGTAGGTGCCTGAAGCCAGAAAATCGACACCAATGTCGGTCAAATTCATGGGAAACATGCCTACAGCCTGGATCGCATCCGTGTACAAGAGGGCACCATTCGAATGGGCCAATCTCGCCAGAGCTTTCATGTCGTGGCGAAATCCGTTCTGGTGCGAAACCCAGGCGACAGAAACCAGCTTAGTCTTTTTATCAACGACTGCGGCAAAATCCTCCAAAAGCACTCTGCCTTTGCGATTCGGGACGATGCGCAGCTCTATGGCCTTGATTTTTTCAAGAAATCTGTAAAGGGCAAAAGTTGTCGAGTAATGGAGGTCATCGATAACGACATTATCACCCTTTTGCAAATCCATGGAATTGACGACTATGTTTTCGCCTTCACTGGTGGAGGAGATGAAGCCAATCTCATCGGCAGAAGCCCCGACAAACCGGGCAAACTGCTGTCTTACCTCCCCAGTTTTTTCGACCATTTGACCCAAAGTATAGGGTCGATTTGCTTTGGCTTCTTGAAACTCACAGCCCGCCCTTACGACAGAAGGCGGGCACAATGCAATATAGGCCGAGTTGAGAAATGTTGTTTCTTGCATTAGAGGAAAATCTTTGCGAATTCCCAGGGGATCTTCTTCACCCTGGACCACAAAAAATTCTGGAAAAAGTCTCCCGACAGCAGGGATTGCCACAGCAGCCTCTAAGAAATTTCTCCGTGAAATGCGCATTTAAACACCTTCTCTTTTTAATATTAAATTCCTGATCAAGACATTTAAATTCCTGATCAAGACATTATTTTTCACAATCTGGAAAATGTCAATTTTCTGCCTGTCGATTTTCTTTTTTAAATTAGGGACGAAGAAAAAAGAGGAATTTCAACAAACGATCAAAGAAAATTCCAAGGACTTCATTTGGGTTTAGAGATCAATATTGTTACAATTCAGGACTGTTAATCCTGTATGGGATAGAGATTCAAAACAGGGAGGTTTACTTATGGAAATAACTAGCATCATGGAAACAATCAAAACATGGGCATTATCAACCGGACTGAAGATTGTGTTCATCATGATTGGCACGTTAGTGCTCCTCATTTTAGTGAAAGTGACGTCCACACGCCTGTACAACCTGCTCATCAAGAAAGAAGAAGATGCAGAAAACATAAAACGTGCGGCCACTATCAAATCAGTGATTCAAAATGTCTTCAGGATAGCCGTGTGGATAATCGCCGCACTGATTATCCTGGGACAGTTGGGAATTGAAATAGCCCCATTGCTTGCCGCCGCCGGAATCGCAGGTTTGGCCATCGGGTTTGCGGGCCAAAGTCTGGTTAAAGATATCATTAATGGATTTTTCATTCTATTGTGGGATCAGATTAGGGTCGGAGATGTGGTTGAAATTGGAGGAAAATCAGGTTTAGTAGAGCGAGTTAACCTTAAGATGACCGTACTCCGCGATCTTTCAGGAAATGTTCATTTTGTGCCGAACGGAACGATCGACGTCATCACCAACATGACAAAAGACTATTCACGCTGTGTTTTCAATATCGGAGTCGCCTATAGAGAAGATATCGATCATGTGATAGACGTGCTAAAGCAGCTCGATGAAGAAATGAGGAAAGATTCAGAATTCGGACAGTACATTCTTGAACCCATAGAAATTCTGGGCCTCGATGAGTTCGCTGATTCCGCCGTGGTCATCAAAGCGCGAAGCACGACCAAACCCATCAAACAATGGCAAGTTAAAAGAGAATTCAACAGGCGTTTGAAGAAACGGTTTGATGAATTGAACATCGAAATTCCCTTCCCCCATGTCACTCTCTACATGGGTCAGGATAAACAAGGACAGGCACCTCCCATGCACGTCTCGCTGGATAAAGGAAAGGGATAAGGCTGTTTCAAACTATTCTTATTTTTTCGATCAGTCCAGGCTAAAATCAAATTGCCGCAATTTCATGGTCTCTGAAATTCATTCCTTTTGTGGAATTATGGGCAGAATGACATGTGACGGATGGTTTGTGTCGTGATAGATTGTTTGATTAGCGACATGGTATTTTGTGGCATTGGCAATATCACCATCAACATTCAGATTGCGGAAAAGTGGGAAGGCGGTGCTGCTTATTTCTAGCCTTATGCGGTGCCCTTTGAAAAAGAGATTACCCGTTGGTGGGAGTTCAATCTCACATTTCAAAATTTTTTGGCCTTTTGCTCCTTCATCCACTGCTTGAAGGCCCCGGGTTGAGTAGGGATTGGCATAGGTATAGAAGACGGGATATGATTTTCCGTTGGGATGGACATCCATGAGACGGACGAAGAAATCCGTCGCTGGCGCACTGGTCGACACATACAAAACAACACAAAGAGGTCCAGTCACCTCCACGTTATTTTTAAGCGCTGATGTGGTATACGTCAAAACATCCTCTCTCTTCTCGATATCGCTCATATCGACGGGGCCTGTTTTGACCAGGTCGGTATTGTCCAAACCTGTTACGGAAGGTGTGGGTTTCCCTGGATCCGATATGTAGATATCCGGAGGTTCATTTTCTGGTTTATCAAGGCTCAAGAGGCCGTTTCCGTCAAGAGATTTGGCCTTACCCAGGGAATGCAAGTAATGGGGGGTGAACACCGTCTCGGGTAACGGCCAATCGCTGGCTTCCCTCCACTTATTTCTGCCCATGACAAAGACCTTGACTTGAGGCTCCTTATCAATCCCGTTGGGGATATCCTTAAGCCAGCGGTCAAACCATCTCAAAGCTGTTTCATCTATCTTGACTACGCTGGCTGGGCCGAAATCGAATTCTCCAATCTTTGGTGCCAGCTCAATCCAATGTGTCCAGGGGCCAATCATCACCTGCTGGTTGTTCTTTCCCGAAGGATACCGACTGAAACGCTTGACCTGTTGGTAGTTGTAAAAACAAAAATCAGAGGCACAATCAAACCAGCCGGAGATTTGGAGGATGGGAACAGTGACCTTGGCATAAAGGGCTTTATAATCCTTTCCCGGCACAATCGGACCTGTCCAATTGCCCTCGGCAGCTCTTTGAAAATACTGCTCCCAACGGCCGTTTTCTTCCTGCAACAGCCACTTCCAACCAGGCATATTTCGCCCCAACAACTTGGGTATTTCTATCAGCGGCAGATGACCGGCAATTCCGTCCAGATCATAAACAGACCCGTTTTGATTCACTCTGCCATTGACAGTGATGAGCCAGGACAGCTC
>Ga0180432_10000765_pt1 | contig 52314 bp, 56 predicted proteins | sample SS_ome_10_FD_132414 | JGI IMG/M metagenome (GOLD analysis project Ga0180432, IMG submission 132414) | Hypersaline lake sediment archaeal communities from the Salton Sea, California, USA - SS_1_MS_2 metaG | ecosystem: Environmental > Aquatic > Non-marine Saline and Alkaline > Hypersaline >...
AGAATAGCATATAACCAAAAAGCTTTAAAGCTTTATTAACCCCCCTTCCACAGCAAAAAAGCCAAATTACGCCAGCTTTTTGCATTAATAAGCCATTTAGGGCCATTTTCTATATTTATTCTAACATAAAGCCCATTTCACTAAAAACCTGCAAAGAAACCTTTAAACGCTTATTTTTGCTCTCCCGCTTTTTTCTGCTGGCTGCGCCGAGCGGCGGGCGGGGTTTTTTTGTTTAACTTTTTGGTTTTAGTTTTTGTGGGTTATGATTTGTTTCACGAATTGTTTTTTGTTGGTGTTTATTTTAATGTCTTCAAGGTAGAAACTGCCGCTTCCAACAAGCCAAAAGAGCTTGTCTACTTCGTAGGGCATTTTGTCAATGGATTTGGAAAATTTGATGACATCCCTGAAAACCTGAAAACTGCTTTTTCCGCTTGAAAGCCCTAATTCCCTGAAAAGGTATTTTATGTGCACATCGGGCTTGACAAATTCAGGGTAACCGTTTTCTTTTAAAGAATCGCAAGCCAAAGCGAAACCATAGCCATGGATTTCTTCACTTAAAAGCAAAGGCAGGGCAACCCTTGTTTTTTCGTTGAGGTAAAAGGCTTCAACGAATTTGTTGAAATCTTCAATTTCTTCAAAAGTTGAAACAAATTCTGCAATTGAAATAACGGACTTGCAGAACTGGGCCCAGTGGCTTTTCGGGGCGTTCTCAACCATTCTGCCCGGCGGAGTGTACCCGCTTTTTTTGATTGCCCTAAACAATTCCTTCCAAGAACCGTATTCGCTGAGCACTTTTTTATAATTCCAGCCAAAAACCGATCCGGAGATTCTGTTGACTTCCCCAATGCTGTTTGGCATTCCCTGCCTGTTGGGCGCTTGTTCAACCATTCTCTTGAACAACTCATTCAAATCCTTTGGCTTTTTGCCTTTCCAATAGTTCAAATGCTTGTTTAGAATCTCTCCATTTATTTCGGGAAAAGACAGGAGGTATTTCCTTGCCTCATTAAAAATTTCCATATTATTCATAAAAAATCTGCTTTTTCTTATTCAACATCCAAATCAATTGAAATTCCAATGAGAAAACCGTAAAAACCTTTTTTCCTGCACGCGGCTCCGCCTCCTGTTTTGTTTTTAAGCCGGCTAGTAGTTTTCGAGTATGCGTGTGAGAACGCCTCTTTGGATTGCGAGTTTGTTGGTCCTGTTAGGGTTTGCTGCCGTGGCTATTTGCCGGTCTAATCTGAGTATTTCCCTTTGAATTTGACCCGTGGGCTTTACAGCCCATATGTCCCATTTGGCGCTTGCAATTCTGTCCCTTTCCCTTTTAGAAACCGGCTTTATTTTTCCTTTCTGTGCATTGTTTGGAGGCGGCCTGAAAGGGTGCTCTTCAAGCCAGGCCTTCAATCCGGCGCGTTTTCTTTCCCTTCTGGCTTTCGCTCCGCTTACTTCAGTCAAGAGCAATTTCCTTTTTTTCGGGCCAACAGCATCCGCCAGGTCATGGACATCATCCCAAACAGTGCCAACGCTTTTGGCCAGACCCCGCTGTCTGAGAATTGCCAGAATCTGCTTATAGCTCAAGCGCCTTTTCACCCTCAAATCGTAAACAATGTTCATCCTGTAGGCCTTTCTAATGTCGACTGCGCTGAGCCTTCTTCTCTTCCAGCTTCCCAGTTTTTTGGCTTTTTCCGGTCCAACGCTTGCCTTTAGAATGGCAACGTACCTTTCAATTCTTTCCCTGAACACTCTATCCGCTGCAAGGGACTGGGACAAGCCCGCCATTTTCATGTCATATATCCTGTTCAACCGGTAAGCGAATTCAAGTTCTCCCTCAGTCAGCTTTAATTTCCTTTCCCTTACTATTTTGCTTAGTTTTTTTGCCTTTTCCTCTGAAACCGATTCCCTGAGAATGTTCAAATATTCTGAAACGTAAGTTTCACCAAGCCCGACTATGCCCGCTATTTCCTCGTTTGTCCTTCCCGCCATTTTCAAGTCATAAACCTGGTTTAACTTGTAGGCCATTTCCATTTGCTTTTCTGTCAGTACGGGCCTGCCTTTAACCGAAAGCAGTTCCCTTTTTTCCTTTCCAACCGATTTCTTTAAGTCATCCAAATACCTTGTGACAGCGGAAGGACTTCTTTGAATCAGTTCGGCAATGGCCCGGTTGCAGTATTTCTGCATTTTTAAGTCGTACGTTTTATTCATTGCATAAGCCATGTCAAGGGTTCGCCTTGTTAGCTTAAGCCTCTTTGACGTTTTAATCCTTTTGGGATTAGCCATAATACAATTAGTGCCGGGAGGAGAATTTAATTGTTTTCCCAACCGCTACGCTTTCCGCCCCGCGGGGAATTTAATTGTTTTCCCGGGCGCGGGCGTTGAAGTCAGGCCACTCTTTCCACGCGCGTGGGACTTATTTTCCTGAATATTGCGAATTCGTCGCCTTTCCTTTTCCCGCCGCCTATTACAATGAGACCCCCTTCCCTCACGTCAGCCATCGCGTGCCTTATAAGGCTTTCCGCACGCTCCCTTTCGTAATAGGGGAGAACCCAGCCAAGCCTTACGACATCGGCCTTGCGGTAGCGCCACAGGTAAGAGCGCTCCCTTAAATCGTGCTCTGCAAGCGCGACCCTTGTCCCCCTTGTCTTGTTCGCTGCTTCCAGTTGCACTTTTCTGTCGGTTGCAATAACGTGGGGATTAAAGCCTTCGGCGCGAAGCGCTTTTTCCATGAAAACGGAGTACTCTCCTGTTCCAGTGCCGTAATCAATAATAACCGGGTTCTCGATTCCCATTGACTTCATTTCGCCAATCAATGCATCGGTCATTGCCGCAAAGCGTTTGCCGCTGGAAACATGCGGAAAATAATCGGCAATCATTTCAACCAATTCCTCCCTCAAGGCAGCGTCCTCAAGTGCCCTGCCTAACCCCGCGACTGATTTCCCTATTTTGTGCTTTTGGGAAAAAGCAATCACGGACTTAGCGATTCCCTGTATTTCGCCCTCCACTCTGAGGCTTATTCCTGAGCCCCTCCGGTTCTTCCTCTTGAACGATTCCCTCAAAACAGACCTGAAACTCTCAAGTTCCATGAGCCTTGCCATGCGCCTGTAAGCCCGTGCCTTTGAACCCCTGAAGTGACGTTCAAAAAACCTCATCTGGGTTTCAAGGAGGGTTTTCCCCCTCCGCCCGCCCTCCATTCTCAGGCGGGCTTCGTAATTCCTCTTCCTCTGCGCTCTTGAAATGCACCACTTGGAAATCTGCTTAACAGCATTACCGCGAACAAGTGCAGGCATAAAAACAATTAGTGCCGGGAGAGAATTTAATTGTTTCGGGGGCTGCTTGGGTTTTGGGATATGACTACATCTCCGTTATATTTAAAAGGATGTAGTCATATGTATTTGTTACGGTTTAGTTTGTTGGTGTTTTTTGTTATGGTGTTTGTTGAGGAGAGAAAGAAGGGAAAGCACGTCCAGTACTATTTGGCAAAGACCTACAGGGAAAAGGGCAAAGTGAAAAAAAAGGCTGTCTTCCTCGGAACCGATTTAAGCCCGGTGCAATTAGAGAAACTGGCTGCGGATGCGAGAGTGGAACTGGGCGAGATAGACTTTGACAGGGTTCTGGGCAGGAAGGAAAAAGCGGAATTTGAAGCGCTCAGGAAAGGGCTCAACAAGAGAATCGGCGAGATGGCTGCAAAGGACTTCTACCGGCACTTCCTTACAGAATACACCTATGACTCGAATGCCATTGAAGGGTCCAGTCTCACGCTTGAGGAAACAGGCAATGTTCTTTTCGAAGGAATTTCCCCGAAAAACAAGCCATTGAAGCACGTGCAGGAAGCGAAAAACCACAAAGACGCTTTTGACTACGTCATGGGGCTGAAGCAGGAAGGGCTTGCCCAGGGCACGATTTGCAGGGTGCAGGAAAAAGTGGTAAAAAACACGCTGGAAGCACACCTTAAAAAGTTCAAGGGAAAGCTCAGGGAAGTCAATGTAAGAGTTGGAACGCACATCGCCCCGCCCTACTATTCCGTTCCAAGGAAGCTCGGCGCACTGATTAAATGGTACAACGCAAACAGAAAAAAACACCATCCAGTGATTGTGGCGGCTTACTTCCACGCGGAATTCGAGGGCATTCACCCATTCGTGGACGGCAACGGCAGGACGGGAAGGCTCTTAATGAACTTCATGCTGAAAAAAGCGGGTTTTCCGCCGATAACCATTTTCTTCAAGTACAGGGCGGAATACTACCAGGCGCTCGAAAAAGCGAGAAGGAAAAAAAACCTCAAGCCGCTGATTAAAATAATGAAAAAATGCTACAAGGACATGCTGGAAGCATACAAACCGGAATGAACCCCCTTACCGGGGAATTTAATTGTTTTCCCGAGGGTTGCGTTTTTTGCTCGGTTTTGGGAAAGCGGGTTTTCACAACGGCCAGGGCCGCGGTTTTTCCCGCCTCGTTTTTTTTCGCCTGCCTTCAGTTATTGGACCCCTGGACCCTGTCATTTCTTCCCTTCCTGCCTTTCCTGTGGGCTTGGAGCTCCAGCCCATTTCTCTTTTTTTCCCGAGGAACCTGAATTCAACGTTTGACTTGCCCAAACGCCTTCTGACAGGCTTTTGCTCTCTTGGAGGTCTTTTCGGAAGCGGTCTGCTGTCCGGCGGTCTCGCTCCCGCGCCTCCGCCCGGGTGTTTCTTAAACGGCATCAAACATCACCACTACAATTGGCACGTTTCAGGTTATTAATGGTTTCGGGGGATTGGCTACTGCTTGCTTAGCCACTTCTCGTACTGCTTGTGGGTTCCAGCAAACATTACAATGCGGGCTTTTCCCTTTTCCTCAAAGCAGATTCTGTACTGGCCTGTTTCCAGCACGAAAAATGGAACCCCCTTTTTCAAATGCCTTGCGCTGGGGCGCGTTTTTAAGGACTGGATTTTCTTCCAAATCCGTGCCTGCTGGGATTTGTCCATTTTTGCGAAGAACCTATCCCAGCCATCGGCATAATCAAGCCTGAACAAGGCAATCACTTGAAACCGTACTTCTTCTTCACCTGCGCTTCGGTGAAGACCTTTCTCTTGCCCTTCTTGATTTCCCTGCTGATTTTAGCCATCTTCCTCGCGGCAAGCTCGTCCTCCAAATCCGCAATGCTCTCAAAAACCTTGTACTCCTTTCCCAGCTCAAGCAAGCCGGCGCGGATAGCCTCGCTCCTGGTTTTGAAAACACCGAGCTCGGTAAGCCTGTCCAGGATAACCTCCTGAACGCCCTCAAACCTAACCAAAGTTTCACCCATTAATATCACCTATCAAATAGATATCAAAAAGATATATAAATATATCGCGCGCTTTTTCCCTTCCCGGAAAAAACGCGCGCACCCGCTACGTTTCCCGCTGTTTAGAGCAGTATCAGCGCCAGCCCTGCCGCGAGAGCGAACGCGGCGAATAAGCGTTTGAGCCATTTGTTTCCTGTTTTGATTGCTGTGTGGGCGCCGATGTAGCCGCCGGAGGCCATTCCGATTAAGAGGATGATTCCTGTGGGGTAGTTGATTATTCCACCGAGTGCGAAAACGGAAACAGAGGCAATGCAGTACACGAAGCCCGGGAGTGTGGTGGTTGCAAGCACCTCGATGAGCGTGAAGCCGAGGAAGAGCGTGAGCGCGTAGAAGACGAGGATTCCAACTCCCTGCCCGAAAAAGCTCCCGAACACGATTATAACAAAAGCCACCGCGAGGCCAAGCGCTTTTCGCAGGCGCGAGTGCTCCAAGTGGATTGTGCCGATGCCCTTCTTTAAGAAAAGGAAAGGGAGCACGGCGAGCAGGAAAACTCCGACAGCCCATTTTGGGAGAGCGGAGCCGACTGAAACAAGCAAGCCAGCGCCGGCCAGGGAAGCAACCAGGCTGATTGCAGCGAGAATTGGAACATACCTCCAGAGGATGTGCTTTTCCTTGCGGTATCTCAGGAAAGCAGCGCTTGACCTGCCGAGCGCGCCGAACCTGTCGGTTGCAATAGCAACATGCGGCGGCAATCCGAGGAATACAAGCGATGGAATGGAAACAAACCCGCCAGCGTTCAGCACGGAATCAAAAAAGCCGGTCGCAATCCCAACCAAAAAAACAAGCGCGAAAAAGACCGGTTCAGGCATGCAAGAAAACCTCAATGGAAGAAAAGCGGCGCCGGCGTTTTTCTGCTAAGAGAGTTGGTTGAATTCCGAAGAATCCGCTCAACAAAACGCCGGAGCCAATGGAATTAGTGCTGGATAGGGTTAAAAGGCTTATTTCCTGGTTTGGTGCCGGATTCTCCAGCGGTCAAGCACGTAGTCTTTTAGGGTGCCTATTTCAGCGCGAAGCCTTGACTGCCCTTTACGCCTTCCCAAAGAGCGTTCTCTGTAGCCACTGAAAACCCAGCCTTGGCCCCGCGCTCTGAGTCCTGCTTCCTTGAACAATCTTCTCCTGCGCATAAGTAAATAATGCAAAGAGGGAATTTAATGGTTTCGGGGGGTTGACTGTTTTTCTTTCAGGAGTTTTTGGGTTTTTTTGAGGAATTCCCTTGCCTGGCTTAGGGTGTGCTCTGCTTCTTGTTTGGAAGCCTTGGATTCAAGGCCGTACAATGCCTCGTGCCTCTCGATTCTGGCATTGTTCAGGGTGGAAAGAAACTTTGGGTCGAGCCTGCCTGTTTTGACGAACCTTTCTCTCAAAAATTCCTTTACGCAGATGTGGCTCTTTTCCCTGAAGCCGACTTTGAAAAGGAGAGCGCGGGCAGCGTAAAACATTGCAGTATAGGAAAGGATAACGGTTCCGGAAAAAACCTCTGCCTCAAAGGAAATCTCAGCGTCAAGCAGGCGCTCCCTTGCGGTTTGCAGTGCAATCAGTGCCTTCTCCCTGTCAGGCCGCGCCTTTATCAGCAGGCGCTTTCTGATGCATTCGCGAAAATCCAATCACTCCACCTCATAAAAGGGGCATCTCCCCAAAGAGCAGTATTCCGTCCAGCAGAATTTCCCTGTAAAAGGGGGCGTCCTTCTCCTTTTTCCCAGCCCACGCTGCAGGGGAAAAAACAAGGAGATTGATTTTTCTCTTGAGTTTCCCCTCAAATCTCTCCAGCGAAGGACTCTTTTTGCTGGAAACGGCGAGAATATCCAAATCGCTTTTTTTATCATCCTCGCCCCTTGCAGCGCTACCAAACAATACAAGCGAAGAAGGCCTCAATTCTGCGGACAGAAATTCAACCAAGCCACTCTTTCCAAGGGAGTAAACAGACAATGCTCTCTTGAACTGCTTGAATGCTGGCTTTTCCCTGTTTGCCCAGAAAACAACCTGGTTGCCGCGCTTCTTCCTGGCAAGAAAACCCTCCGAATGCAAAACGTCAGCATGCCTCTTGGCACTGAAAGCGCTCACCCCTGTCTCCTTCGCAATCTGCCTCAGGTAGAACTCACTGAAAGGGTTCTCCAAAAAAAGCTCCAAAACGCGGATTGCCGCATACTCCTCAAACATTAAAACCACAAAACAATTGTTTTTTTAAAAAAACAATCGTTATTTAGAAATAACAGTATCGGTTGTTATTTTAAATATAACCCATCAAGGGAATTTAATGGTTTCGCCGGAACGCGGCTTTTGCTTGCAACGGCATTATGGCCTCGAATTCATTAATTCCTTCACTGCATCAATTCCTTCACTGTTTCCCTGAAATTCCTTGTTTTTGGCTGCTTTAAAAGCAGTTCAAGTTTCTTCCGGTTTATTCCCGCGCCGAGCAATGCGGATATGTCTTTTTTGTCTTTTGCAATCTTGGACTTCAGCCTCTGTCTTGTAATTTTTGAAAGATTCGCCCAAGTGCGCAGCTTGTACTGCCTGTCCTTCAATGCAGCCATTTTGTACAACAGCAATACTTCTATTTCGGGCACCCTTGCACTTGCCTTTTCTCCCGGGAGCCATTCAACACCGTGCTTTTCCGCAAGCCTCCAGGGAATTTCAACGGATTTATTGAAAGCAAGCCGGTTTTTGCTGTTTAAAGTGAAAACGTCAACCTCGATTCCGCTTTTTTGCCCCCCGAATACGGGTTAAGGCGCCTGCGCACCATAAGAACAATTAGCGCGGAGAGGGAATTTAATTATTTTCCCACGGCTGGCTTTTGTTCTCCCTAGCCGCCGAAGGCGCCTGAGAGGAAGGCAATGGCAATCGTTACAATTATTATGACCGCGGCAACGGCAGCCAATAAAAGCATTGAAGCATAGCCTTCTCCCACTCTTATCCTGTTCGGCGTGGCATGCAATACCTCGTCCGTGAGAGGCGCGGGCTCTATCTCGGATGCCTTGTCGGCATCTACTTCCAGTGGAATAGAAAACGTGTTGCCGCAGCGCGCGCAAACGTAATTGATGCCCATTGAATATCTCTCCATTACCTTGTTGGACTTGTCCACCCTGATTTCGGGACTCCCGCAGACAGGGCAGACCCGAACATGCTTTCCCTTAATCATGAAAACCATTGGAATTCAGCAGCGGAAACCATAAAACCATTGCTCCCCCTGCAGGAAAACAAGGTTTTTTATTCTTGCGCTGCGCATTCTATTTATGCCTTCGCCGAGAGAGCCCGGTTCAAGAATACGCGAATTAAGGAACCGCAGGAAAGAGAAAAAGAAGGAAATAGCGGGCAAATTCCCCGAACTTTCCCCGGCGCACGTGAAAGGGCTCGCAAAGCTGAGGTATTACTCTGCAAAGCTTGAAATAATAAAGAGAACAATCAACGAACTCAACGAAAGGAGAGCGGCAGCCCAGGAAACAATGGAAAAGAAAGCCATAATGGAAGAAATAAAAGAACTCGAAAGAAAAAGGTCAGTTATAGGGACAAGAATCGAAAACCTTTACTACCGGCTTTCGTCGGAGGGCGTTAAAACGCAGACAAGAAAGGACGTCAGGCAGCTCGGCACAGAGGACGGACAGAGCGCGCAGATAAGGGTTCCGGAAACAAAAAAAAGAAAGGCAGAGGGAACCGCGGGAAAAAACCCCGGGAGGACCCCCCTGGAGAAAGGGATAATATCGGTCCTTATGGAAACCCCTGACAAAATGGTTTCCGCAGAACAGGTTGCGGAAAGGCTCGGCATTCACGCGGAAGAAGCAACTGAAGCAATACGGGAAATGGGGAAGCCGGAACGGGGAGTGCTCGACACAACGTACAGGGGAAGAGACCTTATATGCAAGGTTCAGGGGGAAAAGCCCAGGGAAAAAGCGCAAAGACCGCTTTACCAGCGCCTGCTCAAAGACCCAGAGGAAAAACTCGGGGGCAGGTGACAAGCCCCGCGGCGTAAATGATTCAAAACCTAAAGGAAAAAGCTGAATTTCCCTGCATTCACCCGTGTTTCAGTTTTTCGAGGATTGAATGCTTTGCCTTTTTGAGTTCCCTTGGGTTCAGGTCCAGATGGGAGTGCTCGCGGAAGCCCTGCACCAGTTCAATCAATCTTTTCCTGTAAGAATGCAGCGCAAATTCTTCCACTAGCGCGGAATACCTGCGGAAATCGAAGCCCGATTTGAGCAGCAGGTCCATTATGTCAATTCTGTCCTTCAGTCCCTTAACGCTTTTTCCGCGCGCCATTTCCGCGCCCTGCTTCAGCAGGAGCAGCGGCTCGGGCCTGAGCACCGTAAAGCCCTCTATTTTCGTTGTTTCATTGCGCAGTTTTTCAAGGGGCAGTGCTAACCTTGAATAAAAGGGAACGTAAACGTCAACGTCCACTTCCTCCATGAAAAACTCGTATTTTTTAAGGCGCGCGTTTTTTTTGAGTTCGTGCAACTGCTTTAACCCGGGCAGTTCCTCCAGTTCCACTACAAGGTCGATGTCCTTGGATTTATGCGAGTGAGTCCACAGAAAGCATGCCCATCCACCAATGAGAATGAAACGCAGTCCCGATTTTTTCAACTGCTGCAGTTTCATCCAGCTTTTTTCCGTGAGAAGGCTATTCCAGTACTGCATTAATTCTCAACTCCAGTTCTTTGAGGAATTCAGCGGAATACCACTGCGGCAGATTCCACAAATCTGCGAAGGTCTGCGCGAGCGTGGTGGTCTTGCCGTATTTTTCCATCAGTGAATCCTTTTCGAGCACGAAAAGGTTGGGTTTTTTGCGCGAAAGGGGAAAGCGCTTTTCCAGTTCGCCTGCACCGCTGTCATAAACGTAAACCTCTGAGTAATCCGCAGGCACTGACTTGAAGCGGAACTTGAACGCGGAAAAAGCAGCGAAAACCGCGGATTGGGACACGGAGCGCTCTATTTCCCTCACTGGCATTTCCGCGCGCGTGGAATAAACCAAATCTCTCAAGGGATTTCTCTCACTGCACCAGTAGAACAGAATCTTCCTCGCATCCGTTACAACGAAATTCCTTGGATTCACTTTAACTGCGTGCATTCTCTTCAGGGGCTTGAGGGCGTGGTTCACAATTGAGAGGGAAACGCCCAGATCCCTGCTCAAGGCGCTCTGGGTGAATTCATTGCTCCCGCTCTCCAGGACACGGAAAAGGATTTCCCTGTAAACAAACTCGCGCTTCTGCATACTATAATTAGCAGCCAAAGAAGTATTTAAATCTTTCTACAAACATAAAAAGATTTAAAAATAACCCTGCGGGAGAATTTTAGCATTTTGCCACTGGCACTCCCCTGTCAGCAGAGCCTGTAGAGCTCGCAGTTGTAGTAGCATCTCTTCCTTTTTTTCATTTCTCCTTCAAACAACTGACCGTTGGCTGCAGTGAACGACATCTTTATTGCTGAAATGCATTCCCCTTCAGGCACTGCCTCCGAGGAAAAACTGAAAACGTATTTGAGCCTGGTGTTGTAACTATAGGTATAGGCGCTCGTGTTGATTGGCTTGAATGAAAAGTCCTCTGCCTGCACCTGCACGCTTTTCGAATAAATTTCCTTCCCGTCGCTGTTTTCCGCGGAAACAGCGAGAGTTCCTGCAGAGCTGACGGGAACGCTCTTCTCGGACAGGGTGAAGAAGAACTCGTAGGAAATTGTTTCTTTCTCCCTGCGGGCGAGGAGCTGCGGGGCGCTCATGCTGTCGGGGCTGCCGGCGAACAGTGCAGTATCCCTGGGAAGGTCTTCCACGCTGCCTTTCCAGGCATAGTTTCCGCCCTGAAGGGACGCGAATTCGAAGAAAGCGGTGCCCCTGTCGCTCAATCCCTTTTTCAGGCCCTCCAGCGGAATTTCAAAATCGTAATAGTAATCCGTTACCTCGGTTATTTCCTGATAGCCTTTTTCAAAGCTCGTGCGGCTTGAAACCTGCGCCCTGAAATCGCCCGCGTTCACTGGAAACTGCGCTGAAAAGGATTCGGTATCGTTGCTCTCAATCCTCACCTTGAGGGTTCCGCTCAACGCGACCCTTTTTCGCTCCTCCCTTTCAATGAAATAAAGCATTCCCTTGAGCGAGTTTTCCTCCACCTTCAAGCCGGCGACATACACCGGCTTTGTCTCGTCCGAGGGCGCCGGCGTCCAGGGAACGGAGGAAACAGCCGAAGCAGGGGTTTCTTCAGGTGTGACCAGCCCGTCCCCCGCGGTTATTCCCGAAAAAACAATTGCTGCCAGAACCAAAAGCGCGATTAAAACAAGCGCAAGTGCGGTTATGAGATTTTTTCCCACGGCAAAAACCATTATTATTCCGCACCGCGAGAATTTAATTGTTTCCCCTGCAGGCGATTTTCGGGATTACCCTGCCCCGTAAAGCGCCCTGAGGGCTGTTGAGGGAAGCGCCTCCATTGCCCTTTCCCTTGAAATGTCCAGCTTGTATACGCCTTTTCCGCTGGGCGAGAAGCGCTCTTCCACAATCCTTTTGTGTTCCGGGGTTCCGCCTGAAAATTCCAGTAAAAGAACATGACCTGCTTCAAGCGCGTAAGAGGAACTCCTTATTATTTTGTCGAGGATTGCCTCGAATTTTTCCGGTTCAACGCGTCCCGGCCTGTCAAGACCCCTTACGAGCAGTTCGTTCCTCTCCGGTCTGAACAACAGCTTGCATGCCGCGGTCATGCCTCCCCTGTCGAACCAGAAACGGAAAGGCAGGCTCCTGCCGTGCGTTCTTATGTTAATGCGGACGCTGAAAGGGTCCCTGCGGTTTCTCTTGAACAACTTGAGCAGTGTCAGGAGATAGGGTTTATAGGTTTCGCCCAGCGAGGCAAGAGCGCGCGCCCTGCAGTCGCCGTAAAACGTGGCAACCCTCGAAAGAAAGTATGCCCTGCAGTCCACAGGAATGTCCCGCGACATTTTTTCGAGCCTGTTGAGAAAAAGCGATGCCCCGGTTCTCTCCTCCGGCGACAGGGATTTCTCTTTTCCGAGCCTTTTGTGCAGTTTTTCAATGTCTTCCAGTTTCAGTCTCGCCTGCCGGCGCCACCAAACCGGAGAGCCCTTGACCTCTCTTTTAATCGATTCCCCTGCGGGAACTTTTCTGGGCCTCGGGCGGATTACGCCAGACTCGTTGATGCTCTTTCTTACCTCGCCCTTTGCCTTCAAACCCATAAGGAATTAAAGGGAGCGAGGGAATTTAATTCTTTCCAATCAGCGCTTCGGTCTGCGCCTGGGAAGCCGCGGTCTGGGGGCGGAATGCGCGGCATTGTGCTCGTGCATGCTGTGGAAGGCGTTGAGAATCACTCTTTCCCTGAGCTTTAACCGCTGTCCCGCAAAGCCCGCCAGCCTTGATTCTCCCGCGGGCGTGAGTTTCACTACTCCGTCCCTTCCTTCGCGGGCCCAGCCGTTCCTTACAAGCAGTTCCTTTTTTCTAGAGGTAAAATCCAAGGACATAACAAAAGAATGCCGTAAAAAGAATTTAATTGTTTCTGGGGAGCGGCTTTCATTTTGCCGGCTTGGTTGCCGTGAGCAGCCAGGGGCGCTTCACCCCGCCGCCGGCATAGACCTTCTGCCAGAAGCTCCCGATTTCGTCCGGTCTCGCTTCCCTCGGCTCGGTTACCTCGAACCCGAGGCTTTCAAGGACCGGCTTGACTGCCCGGAGGTGCTCCCTTTCCTCCGAAACGGAAAGAGTTCCGCCGGGCACAAGCTTTTCAAACACTTGGCGGAAAACTTTCCTGTATTTTCTCGCCATGCGCGCGGGCTTTCCCTGGTAGGAGAGCACTATACTCATGCGGAATTGCCTCACGCTTTCCTGACCGTAATGCCTTTTGAGCACCCTGTGAAAGCTGCCCTGCCTGAGGCGGAGCACTCCGCCGTTGCGGCGTATTTCCTCGTCTCGAAGGGCGCGGTCTATTCCGTGCACCTCGATTCCCGGTCTGGTTAAAAGGGGGAGCATTCCCTTTGCCTTGTGCCCCGGACCGAGTTCGACTATGTCTATTATTTTCCCCACAGGCGGCTTTTGGAGCGCGCGCCTTTTCCCTGCTGCCCTTATCCTGTGAAAAATTCCGAAAAGACTGCGGCGCCTCATAAATAAAAGATTGCCGGGGAAGAATTTAATTGTTTCTTCTCCGGGGAAAGGGAAAAAACCAGTAAAGAGTTATGGATTACTTGCTTCTTTGCGGTTTTCCTTTGCCTTGCTCCAGGGAATCCTTCCACCACGGCGCTATATTTTCGATTGCTCTCTTCCTGCGCTCTTCCGGGGAAAGCGTCGACCAAAACGAATGCGAGCCTGTCCTCCTCGACCTGGAAGGCTTCCTGTGGGGTCAGCAGGTGCCTGTGGAACAGTTCCTTGAAAACACCGGAATGCTGCATCCTCCTTATTCCGTGACCGCGCACGGCGTTCTGTGCTCGCCCCAGGTGAGAACCCTATGCCGCGCTCCGGGCTAAAGAACGCTGCCGAACTTAAAGTGCGCGGAAACCTCCCAGTACAATGCATCTCTCAGTGAATCAAATAATTTCTTTGCTCCGTGGGATTTCAAGAGGTCGTATGTTCCCCTGTAGCCCAGCTGCATCAGGGAATGCATTCCCTCCAAACTGACATTGCTTCTTTTCACCCTTCCGCCCTCGATTGATTCTAGTTTTCTCTTTTCCCCTTCAATCATTTCAATATACTTAAGGTAATGACCCAGGTTGGTTTCATACTCGGGAGTGCCTTTGGCGACTTCCATTGAAGCGTTTACTCCTGAAAGGGCGAAATCAAGAAAGGGCATTAACTTCCTTGCATCAATTGTTTCCCCGCGGGGCGAAACGCTCATGCCAAGGTCGGCTGTTTTTTCGTCCAGTTCCGCAAGCTTCAAGGCAAGCTTCCTGCGCCTTTCAGAAAACCCGAATTCCTCCATTAATTCCCTGTCTTCGAGCAGTTCCCTGCGCATGGGGATTTCAACATATTTCTTGAACAAAATCACGAATTTTTCGCTGTCAATTGCTCTCCCGGTGCGGAAGTCGTCAATCAGTTCACGGAAAGCAGTCGAATAGAGTTTTTCCCTCTCCGCCCTGCCGCCCATGAGGGCTTTAAGAATTCTTCTTTCCCCGGAAGTTTTTGGACGGGGAGACTTCCTTCTCCTGCCCAGCGTTGCTGAAATCTCTCTTGATTCAGCCGCCCTCCCCAAGGATCTTGCAAGCCTTGCTCCGCCGATTTCCTTCAACGAAAACAAAAGCCTTGCAACCTGCTGCCTTTTTTCAGGCGAAATTTTTTTGGGCTGGAGCTTTTTCGAAGGCTTCATGCAAAAATATTGCGCAATTGAGAATAAAAGGGTTTGCGGTTTACTGCCTTGCAGCGTTCAGCATGGGGAAGATTTCCGTGCGGAAAGTCTTAAGCACGTCAGCCAAAAATCCGAGGGGCGGGGTTTTTTTCTCGAGCATTTCACGCAGTCTGTTAAGTTCCCTGCTGTTCGGCAGTTCGGGGGATTCGAAAAGGAGCGTTTCAAACATGAATTCAAGAGAGTCAATGTCCCTTTCCTGTCCCCTGAGGGCTTTCACGAGAATGTCGTCCGCTTCAATCGCCCTTTTAACCGAATCCTTCCAGAGCGCTGTTGCTTCTGTCCTGCCGTATCTGAGAACGGTGTCGGAATTCAAAAAAGTGAGGCGGAGCTGGTAGTTCCCTTTTTCGGGGTCGAAGGAAAACCCCAGTTCCCTGAGTTTTGAAAGCGTTTCTTTCTCTCCCGCCAAAACCCTTCTCACTCTCTTTTCATGGAAAACTGCGAGTTCCCGGGGGCTGTTCTCCATGAAATTCCTTATGCGCCGGTAAAGCTTCCTGTTCGCCTCGTTCTCTTTGGTGAAATCACTCCACGCTTTCCTCCTGCGCTCCATCCAATGCCTGTCGCTTTCGCCCTTTTTTTTCCTGGAAAAATCCAAAAGATAGCGGGAATGGAGAAAGGAATCCTCCCTCTCCAGGAACATTTCGGTCGCTTTGTCCAGGGCGGATTTCACTTTTGCCGGCGTAATGCTTTCCGGGTCAATTCTTTCCCCTTTCAGTTCAAGAAAGCTTATGGCATCGGAGTGCTTTATGAGGTCGAAGGGGGAAAGCCTTCCCTCTTTCCTTTCGGCGGTTTTCCTCAAATCCTTTATTTTGCCGTAAAGGCGCACCCTGCCCCGCAGGAGGCGCCCCCTGTAAAACTTTTTCAGCACGGGCATCCGGACCAATAAAAATATTACGCAACAGGGAATAAAAGGCTTTTTGCGTTTGGAGCTGCCTGGGCTAATAGGGTCTTAACTGCGAGTCAAGCCAGGTGGATTTCGGGTCCAGTTTCCTCTTGAAAATGCGCCCCATTTTCCTCGGGTTCTTTGCTTGGTGCTGCTTGAAATAAATGAATTTTCCCTTAACACCGAGAATTTCAATCTTGCCGGAGCGATGGGACATCGCGAACTTGAAGCGCTTGCTGTGACCGTTCAGGCGCTTTCTCGCGCTCTCCACCACGGCGCAGCCCCTCGCAAAGGGAACCTGGAACTGGGTTTTCACCCTGCGCACGGGCCTGCACTGGAAAAGGTAATAGGGGTTGACGCCTATTGAAACAAGCCCTGTCATCAGTTCCGCGAGGGTTTTGGGGTTGTCGTTTACTCCCTTGAGCAAAACCGTCTGGTTGTTCACTATAACCTTGGATCCGAGCAGTGCGTCCACGGCGTCTATGGACTGCCGCGTAATCTCCCGCGGGTGATTGAAATGGGTTACAACGTAAATCCTGCGGGTTTTCCTCGAATGCCTTACAAGCAGTTCCAAGAACTCGCTGTCCTGGGAAATCCTCTGCGGGAGAACAACCGGAACGCGCGTCCCGAACCTCACAAAGGAAAGGTGCTTTATTTCCGCGAGTTCGCCGAGAAAGCCCCGTATTATTTTATTTGAAAGGACAAAAGGGTCTCCGCCGGTTATCAAAACGTTGTCTATTTCCTCGTGCTCCCTAATGTAGTCGGCGGCTTCCCTGAAAGCGCTCAGCACTTCGTCGGAACTCCTCCCCACCAGTCTTTTCCTGAAACAGAACCTGCAGTAAGCCGCGCATCTGTTGGTTGAAAGAACGAGTGCGGTCTGCGCATACTTGTGCTGGAGACCCCTGCGCTTTGTGTTCTCTTTCTCCCCGCTCGTGTCGTAAGTGCCTCCCAAGAAAAGCTCGTCCTGGGAGGGAACCACGAGTTTTCTGAGCGGGTCACTGGGGTTGTCTTTGTCAATGAGGGAAAGGTAATAGCGGGTTATGCGCATGGGGTGGATGGCTGAAACCCTTTCAAGGAGTTTTTCCTCGCCGGGAGAGATACCCAAATGCCCTTTGAGTTCTCCTACGCTGTTTATTGTTCTTCCAAGCTCTTCCTCCCAGTTCATAAGAATTTATTCCAAAAACAGCTTTTTAAGGGGATGACCAAGCAGCATGTTTTAAAAAAACCGCGGTTTTTTGCGCCAGCCCGAACCCGCTCCCGGAAAGCAGGGGCTATTTTCCACTTCTTTTCGCCCTTATTGAAGCGCCTGCCTTCTCCGCTTTTTCAATGGGAAATTCAAAGAAGTCCGCGCCCTCGTGCCTGCAGTCCAGGCACTGGCTGTATTCAATGCTTGCCTCCAACAAGGGTCCCTTTTGCCTGACCCTCAGGGAACCGCAGCAGGGACAGACCTTGCGCATTTTTTTGACACGCGCTTCCATTTTGGAATAATGGGGGGAATGCTTATTTTACCCTTTCGCTTGGTTCCTGAAGAATCACTTTGTGTCCAGGGGCAATGAGAGAAGCCACCTGCCTTTTTCCAGGTGCTCTGGGTCCGTGTTGCCGAGAATGTCCACCACCGGCTCCCTGCCTCCCCAGACATCCAACTGAACCTGCCTCCCGTGGACTCTCCCGTCTTCGCCGAGCATTCTGATATTGTTCTCCATTTGGCTCACTGCCCTGCTGAGCCTTTCCGCTGCAGCTGGATTTGTTTCCTGCAGTGCCTTGTGCAGCTGGAGGAAGTCCTTGCTCGAGAGGTAGTCGGCTTTCACTTTCAGTTTCATTATAACAAGCGGTCCAACCCTTCCGTAAACCTTTGTGGGCATTAATTCGTAAAGGTCGCTCGGAAAAAACTCGGGGTCTCTGGCTACAGCCTCCTCGTGCTTATCGAACACTCTCTGGAATGCTTTGAAATCATATCCCTCGTGCGGGTCCCAGTAAGTGTTCTTCACCGCATACATTCTTCCCCTGAACCCGAACACGCTTACCTTGCATGTGGGATACAACGACCTGAGGGTCTTGAAAAACTGCGGGTTTTCGCGCAGGCGGCGCCTCACTTCGTTCACGATTGCGGGGCTTTTTGCTCTCTTCCTCAATGCTAAACGGCGTCTTGCCCTCCAGGCTATCCTCCGCCCCGCTCTTGCGGTCTTTCCCGCGAGGTTCAAACCCATTTCACGCGCGCCTCCTTGGGGTGAATTTCCGCAACCTTTCAATGAAGCGCCTTCTCGGCAGGCGGATTGTTTCGGGTTCGCGGAGGCGCAGTTCGAGCTCTTGAACTGCCCGCGGACCGGGGTTTATGACTGCGTCGGCGAGTTTCAGTTTCAGGGAGAGATTGTGGGTGAAATCGCGTGATTCGGGGGGCGGGGCAAGCATTATAGAGATGCCTGCCTGCTTGAATGCCTTTATGTCGTCGTAGCCGTCGCTGACCAGGGTCATCCTTTTTGTACGGCAGCGCATGCCGCGCTTTTTCAATTCCCGCCTGACGCGTGTGAGCTTTTTCACAACCGGGTAGGATTTACCGGAGCCCTCTTTTCCGCCGCGCGCTCTCGCCCTTACTCTGCCGTTTTTTTCGCCGACAAGTTCTTTCACTCTTTTGATGCCGCCGTCTTCCGAAAATTCCTCCCTCGTTCCGACGGCAAAATCGAAACCATAGCGTTCGGCAATAACGTCCGCGATTGTCTGGGACATACGCGAGGCAAGCACCACCGTTCTTCCCTCGGCTTTGAGCGCTTGGGCGAGTTCAACCAAATCCGTTCTTATTTTCCCCTGCCTTTCAAGCAAATCAACCAGTTTCACTGCATCGCTCCGCGTAACCCGGTTTTCCGAGAGAATCTTTTCATATCCCAGGAGCATTGCCTGGTCAGATGAGCATTTTCCGGTCTTGGCCATTTCCACGTATCTTCCGATTATTTCCTTTCCTTCTTTTTCGCCGTACACTAATTTGAAGAGCTCAAGTATTGTGTTCGCTCTGAGCAGTGTTTCGTCCATGTCGAAGACCACGACTTGCCCGGTGCGGCGGAGAACGCTCTTGGGCTTCGCCCTCCGGAGAACGCGCCTGCCCTTGAAATAGGCGTATTCGTATGCAACCTTTGCCCCCATTCTCGCCTGGAACGCTAGGCTCGCTCTTTCGCTCGCTTTCTCTTTCTGGTCGGGCATAATTATAATCTCCGTTGAGAACATTTAATCGCTTGCTTCACTTCAACTGCCTCCCCGGCATTAGTTCTAAGACCTCGCCCAGCGCTTTTCGCAGGAGGAGATTCCTCCTTCCGTTTGTGTCCCTTGTTTTGGGCGCGAACCATTTGTCGTAAACGTACTTTTTCCCGAGGCGCTCCTCCCATTCGGCAATCCAGCCATCTTTTTCCAGCCGGTCCAGCGCCTGCGCGTAGTAATAACCGTTGCCCGCTTCTTTGGCGTCCTCCAGCATCCGCGGGTTGCTGCGCCGCCAGACCCTCATGTTTATTCCCGTGCCTGCTTCCGCTACGCTCTCGCACCTGCTCCTGCTCCACCCCTCCGCGTCGGACAGCTGCCTTAGTATTTCGAATTTTGCCCAGACCAGGGCAGCGCGCGCCGGAGGCAGGCTGGTTCCGGGAATTAATAATTTCACGTTTCTTTCCTTTTCCATGCGGTACTTTATCATTCCGACGTTGACCCTGCCCAGCCCTGTTCTCCTGGCTATTTCCTGGGATGAAAGCCTGCCTTCAATCAAAAGCCTTCTCGCCCTGTCGCCTTTTGCCGTACGCCTCAGTCTCGAAGGCAGTCCCGCGTACTCTCTTCCGTAAAGTTCCTCCTGTTCGAGAATCCAGCCCCTGAGCTGGCGCAGGGCTTTGCGCCAGTATTTTCCTTTTCCCAGGTTCCTGGCTGTTTTCATTATTTCCGGATTGAACTTGAACCAGTGATAGAAATCATCGGAGTTCAGTTCGGATGACGCTGTTTTCATTGCGTCCGCTCTCTTCAGTTTCTCAAACCTTCCGAGTTCCGCGGGCTTGTTTGCAATTTCCAGTAACGCATCATACCTGACCAATGTTCTTACAACGACCATTATTGGACTCTTAAGACCCGGAAAAAAATTGGTTATGCCGTGCCTTTGCTTATAAATCCTTATAGTGTCAGGTTTGACTCCGACCAGGGTGGCAATCTCCTCATTGCCCAAGCCCTCTTCAATGAGCCTTTCGATTTTTGCGTGCTTCAACGGTTTTTCGGGAAACTGACCTTTTTCATGCAACTCGCCCTCAATCCTGTCCACCGTTCTGACGTTCTCCCGCGTCCTCGCGAATCTGCCTCTTTCGCCTGTTTCAAGGGCAAAACGCCTGAGGGCCCGCTTGGAGCCTATGCCCATTCTCATGGCGCGCCTTACAAATTCTTCTCGTATTTCCCGTTCGCTCATTCTTCTTCTCGGACCCTTCTCCGGCTCCAATAACTTCCGGCTAATGCCCTTTCGCATATGACCTTTCCTTATCCTCGGTTGCATTGCCATATGTAACATACAATACAGACCATATAAAAGCCTTTTCCGGCAGCAAAAAGGGCATTTTAGTGGAAATTCTCCTGAATGGATTGCCGGCTCATTGAAAACGGGCAGGAAAAGCGGGCAAAAAAGCATTTTCCGTCAATTGCCTTAATTGTATGCGTTTAATTCCAATATGCTTTTAAAGGGCGAACTTCCATATTAATAAGAGGCATTACCAGGGTGTGAGATTATGTGCTTCCTCGTGAAATTCAGGGATGAAAACAACGCGCTTCGGACCGAGAAAGGCAGGAGAATCGAAAAGGGAGGGAAATTCATTACGCTGCACTGCAAGCCCGAGCAAGAATGCGAATACAGGGAATTCTGCGGAGCACGGGGAGCGCGCATAAAAAACGACCGCATAGTGGAAATACTGGACATTGATTCGCAGTTGAGCGCTGAATTGCTCGAAAACAAAGTGGCACTGGAGGAATACGTTAAAATGGCGCTGCCCTTGTACAGGTAAAAACACGCTACTTTCTTTTTTTCTTTCACTGAATCCGCTTTTTTGCCGTGCCGTGGTTTCTCTTGTGCTCGCCTTTTTTCCTCAGTTTCTTCGAATGCGTTTCGAGATAGATTCCCGCGATTATGAGGAGGGCGCCGCCTGTCAATATTTCCTCGTTCAACTGCTCGCTTAAGAGCAGGACGGCGAGGGCAATGGCGGAAAGCGGGGAAACCACTATTTTTGTAATCGAAGCGGTTTCCGCTTCAATTTTTTCAAGCGCGAGGTTGTAGAAAAGGTACGCCAGACCCGTGGAAACGACGCCGAGCAAAAGCATGTAAAGGAAAGCGTTGTGCAGGTTGCCGAAGCCGTAAATGAAGGGCAGGGGGGAAAGCAAAAGGGAAGCGAAAAAGAAAAACCAGAGAACGTCGCCGATTCCGTGCGACTTGTTCTCCTTCCTCATCTCTGTTGTAAGAAGGCCCAGAAAAAACGCTCCCGCGAGGGAAAGCGCGTTTCCGAAAAAATAGCCCTCCCCGTTCAGGGGATTCATCACCACCAGCCCGATGAGCGCGGTGACAAGCGTGAGAATTTTCGTCGCGGTGATTCTCTCCCTGAGAACAAAGTACGCGAACACGAGAACAAAAAAAGGGCTGGTTGAATGGAGCAGTACAACGTTCTGCACCGGCGCGAACAAAAACGCCGCAACCGAGAGGGATAAAGCGCCTGCGTAAAGAAGCCCGATTAAAAAGTATTCCTTCGCATCCCCGCGGGTTATTTTGAACGCGTTTTTGTCAATGCGCGGAACTATAAGGAGCAGAAACAAGAACCCGAAGAAAACCCTGTAGAAAACAATTGTCATCAGGGGAATTTCGCTTCCGATAAGCTTCACAAACACGCCCACGGACGAAATGCAGACCGCGGCAAGCAGCAGGTAAACATGGCTTTTCTGCAAAGGCATTGAGTGAATAATAGGGATTAACTCATTTAAAATGGTTTTTGTATTTGGTTTCAGTAAAAAAGGTTATTTCCCGCGGCTTCTCCTCCACTTCCACGGCTGGAAAATTCTTCCTGCCCTGCGCAACCTCACCCTCCTTGCAGCCCTTCTCATTGCGTACTTCATTGACGGAATCATCAAATCCTTTCCCAGTCCACAGCCGAGTATTCTTGCCTTTTTACCCACATGGGCTTTAAGCTCTGCTACGTCGGATTCAAGGCATATTCTCGGCTCAGGGATTTTCAGAAAAGGATTGGACTCGCCGTAACCAACAATTGAGATGCCGCGTTGCGAAAACTTGAAACCCTTTGATTTCATGTTTCCGTCAAAACTCCCGCTGCTGAAGCGGTGTCCTCCGCCCTCAAGATTTTTGTCCCTTTTAGATGCCATGAAAAGCCTGTCGCCGAGTTTTCTCCGGGCATACCCCTTTAAAACACCCCAGTACTGGTCGACTTTTTTTCCCAGGTCCCCCGGCGGGATCAAAACGAGCACTGTTCCTCCTCTGCCGCAATCCTGTCAACCAACCCGTGCCAGACATCCCTGCTTTTCTTCAAAACATAATCCCTGGCGGCAATTTCAACTTCCGTGCCGGCAGGCATCCTGCTGGCAGTGAAAAAAGGATGTGTGAGAATTACAAACCTGCTGACCACACGCTTGGGTTCATTCCTCGGAGCCATAAAAAAACATTTGCACAAAGGGGAATAAAACCCTTTTCATTCGAAGTCCGTTCTCGCGCGGAGCATGTGCCTGTTTTTGCGGAGCCATTTTTCCCACTCTTTGTAGTCGGGACAATGTTCTCTCACCAATGACCAGAATTTTTTGGAATGGTTCCTGTGCTTTAAGTGCGCCAGCTCGTGCACCACGATGTATTCGAGCACCCGCTGCGGCGCTGCGAGCAAGCGCCAGTTGAAGGAAAGCGCAGAGCGCGAAGAACAGGAACCCCAGCGCGTTTTCTGCCCCCGCACGGAAATTCTGGAATAGGACGCTTTCATTTCCCCTGCCTTCGCGCGCGCCAGCGCGGGAATGAGCGAGCGGGCTTGCTTTTTGTAGAATGAAGCAATGGCTTTTTTCGCCGAATGCCTTTTTCCATGTGGAACCCTTACCTCGAGTAAGCCGCCACGCGCGGCGGCGCGGGCGGTTTTCCTTTCGCTTTCAATTACGCTCAACGGAACTTCTTTTCCGAGGAAAAGGATTGAATCCATGGAGCGGGCTTCGCGGGATATTTCCTCCAGTTTCTGCAGGTTGCGCAGGACCCAGCGCTGTTTTTCGAGAATGAATGATTCAACCTGCGAATGGGAAATCCGGGAACGCTGTGGAATTACCACTTCCAGGCCCGATTCAATGCTCACCTGCAGCTTCAAGTGCCTGGAGCGATGGCTTTTTCTCGCGGAATAGGGGATTTCTCTGCCATTGAGTGAAACCGAGCCGGAAAAGGAATTTTCTTTCAACAAAAAACGCCCCTTTGAATTACCCCAATTCCCTTCGGGCCCTGCCCAGTTCAGAGAGCATTTGGGAATAGCATTGTCTTTGCCAGGCAATCCTGGACCTCATTGCTTTTTCAATGTAGGAAATAAATTCCGCGCTCCCGGAAAACTTTTCCGCTTCCTCCCTTATTTCTTCATCTTTCGTTTTCCTTAATTTCTCAAGTTTCATGCTCAAATCCCGCTTCATTGCATCTACAAAACTCCGTCTCCTGTCTTCCACAACTCCCTGCAAAAAGGAAGAGAAAATTTCCCTGGTTCTTTCGCGGATTCCTGAGGAATAATCGTTCTCCATAAAACCGGTCACAGTAAAAGGAATTCCTTTGGGATAGAAAGCGAGGGCATTTTCAAATCCCTCCCCTACCACGGTTTCCATTTGCCGGGAAATTTCCTCGACTTCAACCGGCTCAGTAATCCTGCTCGCTTTCGCAATTATTTTCCTCTCTCTTTTTATGCGGGCGTCGATTTTCGACCACCATTCATCCCAAAACATTCCAACGGCTCTCCTGAGCCTTTCCCTAGAACTTCGAGTCCTTTCGCCTTCAGCCCTCCTCCGTTCCCTTTCCTTCTTCTTTTTCCGCCCTCTGCGGCGCATTTTAAGCAGTTGCTTTTTGGTACGGGCCATTTTGGAATCACTAAAATTGAAGCGCGAAAAGTAAAAAAGGCTTTTCGATTTTTCCGCGCTTTCCGCGCCCTCGGGGCGCGGCGGGGCGGACAGTAACCATTAAAAACTGCTTTTCCCTATAAATTCACGGGGATTGAATGTTGAATGCCGTGCTGGACGCTTTCAGGTTCATTGCAAAAAAGCCCTGGATACTGCTGCCCGCGCTCGCGCTCGCGTGCATTTCCCTGCTCGCTTCATCGGTTTTCTACGAGTACTTCATGTATGCCGCGTTCGAGCAAATCGTGATTGAAGGCGTGCCCGCAGTGCAGTTTTGGCAGCTGCCCCTGGTGCTGCTGCACAGGAACGCGCTCAATGCAGTACTGCTTCTCGCGCTATCGTTCATAGGCGTGTTTTTGAGCGTGATATTCGCGTTTTTCTATTCGAGGCATTCACTCTCGCTGAGGGAGGGAATAGGAACACTGAAGGAGGATTTTCTTCTCGCGGTTAAAAAATGGAAGGAATGCTTTTCCCTGGGCGTTTTCCTTTTCTGCACCGCGTTCATTTTTCTTTTTGCCTCTTACCTCGCACTGGTGCTTTTTGCCGGAATTCCCTTGCTGGCAGTGCTCGCAATAGCGGTGCTTGCCCTGGCATTGCTTTACGTGCTTTTCAGCGTTTTTTTGTTCGCCGTGCCCGTGCTCGCGGTGGAGGAACTTGCGGCAAAGGACGCGCTGAAGCGCGCCTGGAATTTCACCGCGGAACACTTCTTGGGCGCAATTGCAATGCTCGCTGTAGTATTATTTCTGGACCTGGTTCTGTTCACGGTGCAGGGGCTCCTGCTTGAAATGCCGGAAGTGGACGCAGAGGACTGGCTTTACGCAATAGTGCTTGTCTTCTTCAACGCGCTCGTGTTTGCCTTCACCGCGCTCGCCCTCGCGCTGTACTATATTGAAAACCGCGGAGCGGCAAAAAAGCCGGAAAAAAAGAGAAAATCGCGCGGAAAGCGGAAATAATGCCTCAAAAGTGGAAAAAATGGCTCGCCTGAAAGAGTTACGGCTCAAAAACTTCAAATCGTTCAAAAAAGCGAGAGTGCCTTTCAAAAAAGGGTTCACGACAATCATCGGACCGAACGGAAGCGGGAAAAGCAACCTGCTGGACGCCCTTTTGTTTTCGCTGGGCACGACTTCGATGAAAATGCTCCGCGCTTCGCGCCTGTCCGAACTGGTGAACAATTCCGCGGCGGAAAAATACGGGAAAGTGGAAATCACTGTAAAGGACAATGAAAAGGAATGGGAAATAAGTAGGACGATTGACAAAAAGGGAAAATGCATTTACCGCCTGAACGGTGAAAAAAAGGGGCTCAACGAAATAACCTCCCTGCTCGTCGAACTCAGTATAAAAAACGACGGTCACAACATCGTGGCGCAGGGCGACGTCACGAGAATAATTGAAATGAACCCCGAGCAAAGGCGCGGAATAATCGACGAACTGGCGGGAATAAGGGAATTCGAGCTCAAAAAAGAGGAAGCACATAAGGAACTGGAAAAAGTAAACCAGAAACTCAAGGAAGCCAACCTCATTCTCGCCGACAGAATCGAGCACCTCAAAAGACTGGAGGAAGAGCGCGCCGCTGCGCTGGAATTCAGGGAACTGGAGGAAAGGAAAAAGAGGGCGAAAGCCACTCTCTTGAAAGAAGAACTGAACGCAGCGAAAGAAAAAATAAAAAAACACAAGAAAAAGCTCGCCGGCTTTTCCGCCCTCAAAAAAGAATTCCAGGAAAAGGTCGCGGAATTGGACGAAAAACTGGAAAAAGCGGAAAGCGAAGCCGAGGAAATGGGCAGGGAAATAATCACCGCACAGAAGGAATCGGTTGCAAAAATAGTTTCAGCGCTTGAGGAAAAAAAATCCTCACAGGCAATACTGCAGGAGAAAATAAGCTCCAAGGAAAACCAGATTCTTTCAGCCGAAGCAAGGGAAAGCCGGCTTAACGAAAGGCTCAAAGAACTGAAAGAGGAGAAAAACTCGCTGCAGCAGGAACTCCGTGAAATAGAGGAAGAACTGCCGGTAAAAAAGCGCCTGTCGGAAAAACTGGAAAAAGAACTGGGCGAATTCGAAAAAAAGCAGTCCGAGGCGGTGAAAAAACTAAGGGAAAAGGAATCCGCGCTCAGGGAGCGGGTGAAAAAAGCCGAGCAGCTCAGGGAGGCGGCATTCGCCCTCGAATCGGAAAAAGGCGTGCGTGAGAAAGAGAACGAAATGCTCCGCAAAAATGTGAGCGAGGCAAAGGAAAGACTGGAAGCGCTTGAATCGGAGGTTAAGAAGAATGCAGAAAAGGAATCAACGCTCAAGGCACTCAGGGAGGAAAAAATCCAGGAACAGCTTTCTGCAGTGGAGGAAAGAATACTGAAGAGGATTGAAAAGGAAAAAGAGATAAGCGCGGGAATCGCGGAACTCGAAAAAGCCGCAGGCGAACTGAAAAAGGAAATAGCAAAGTGCCCGGTCTGCGAAAGCCCGCTGGACGGTAAAAAAAAGGCAGCGCTCAGGGAAAAAAAGGAAAAGGAAACCCGCGCACTGCGGTTCAAGGAAAAAAAAGTGCAGGCGGATTTGAAGGAACTGAGGGAAAAAAGGAACGAACTTCTGAAAAAAAGAAAGGAAATGGAAGAACTGATTCCGCTCGCGGAAGCGCTCAAGGAAAAGCGCGCAAGCGCCAGAAGCCTGAGGGAAAGGATTTCCTCTCTCAGGGAAGCGTTTAGGAATCTTTCGCCCCTGGAAAAAAAGGCGGCGGAGAAAAAAAAGGAATTCGAGGAAGAAAGGGAGAGGAACAAAAGCGAGGCGTTCGCCCTCGAAAAGGAGAAGGAAAGGATTCTTTCAAGGGAAAGCGACCTGAGGGAGCAGTTCATTGAAGCGAGGAACTCGGCGAAAATGCTCGAACAGCAGAAATCAGGAATCCTAAAGGAAACGGAAAGAGCGAAAAGGGAACGCGGGGAGGCAGTAAAAGAAATCGACTTCATTCAAAAGGAAAAAAAGGAAAAGGAATCCGGGATAGCGGAACTCGGGGAAAAAGCGGAAAAAATTTCCGCGGAAATAGAAAAAATGCAGTCCGAAAAAGAGCGCGCTTCGAAGGAAATGGAGGAAAAAATAGGGAAAAGGGAAAGCGCGGTGGAAAAAATTTCAATGCTCAGGGAGAAAAAGCAGGCGCTCGAATTGAAGGGAAGGGCGAGGAACAGGGAATCACAGGACTTGAGGGTGGAAATAGGAAAGCTGGAAGTGAGGGCCGGGGACCTGGAAGAGGAATTCAGGGAATTCGCAGAAACAAAAACCCTCAAGGGCTTGAACGCAAAAGAACTCAGGGCGGAAATTCCCGCAACCGAGAAAAGAATACGGGAACTCGGCGCCATAAACCTCAAAGCGCTTGAATCGTTCGGCGAGGAAAAGCAGGAACTCATGGAAATAAACAAAAAAGTGGAAAAACTCTCGGAGGAAAGGGACGCAGTGCTTGAAATGATTGAAAAAATTGAAATTAAAAGGAACAATGTCTTCATGGACTGCTTTATGGAAATAGAGAAGAATTTTTCAAAAATGTTCTACTCCTTTTTCTCGGGAAAAGGCTCTCTGGCTCTTACCGACGAGGAAAACCCGACCGAATCAGGGCTTATAATAAGCGCCAAGCACAAGGGCGAAAACCTCGTGAACATCGACGCAATGAGCGGCGGGGAGAAATCCCTGACAGCGCTGGCATTCCTTTTCGCGATTCAGCTGTACGAGCCAGCGCCGTTCTACGTGTTTGACGAGGCGGACGCCGCGCTTGACGAGGAAAATTCGCTCAAACTGGTGAAAATAATAAAGGAAATAAGCAGGGAATCCCAGTTCATTGCAATAACGCACAACAACTCGCTCATAAAGGAAGCCGACCTCATTGTCGGCGTCACCCTCGACAAAAACAAGTCAAGCGTTATAGGACTGGACCTGAAGCAGAAAATAATGGAAAAAAACAGCGCTTAGCCGAGAAAAAGGAAAAAAAGCAAACAATTAAATAACACTTGAATGCTTAATTGTGCGTATGCTCGGGAGGAAGAAAAAAGCATTCATTCCTGCACTTTTATCCCTGTTGCTTCTTTTAAGCGGTTGTCCAACGGCAGCCATTGAGGAAGTGGAGGAAGTTAAAATCTTTTTGCAGGAACATCCCGAAGCGAAAATGAGTGCATTAAAATTGGACCCGGCAACCGCCGGGGAGCTGGTTGAGAAAACGGGAGCGGACTGCGGGGAACTTAAAAACGTTGAATATTTTTTTGTTATTTTAACCGCGGCAAGCGCGGAAAAATACGTGTGGATAGACTCCCTCACCCTCGAAGTGGACTGCGAATTCGAGAAAACCATTGCGGCTCCCACTCCCAAACCCAAGCCCAGCCCGACTCCGAGCGCAACGCCAGGCGAAACACCGACTCCAAGCCCGGCACCCTCGCCGGGCACAAGCCCGACTCCCACGCCGAGCACAACACCCAGTATCACGCCAAGCCAGACACCGAGTCCGACTGCCACGCCGACCGCGACGCCCACCGCCACGCCAACGCCGGCTCCAAGCGCAACGCCTACGCCGATTGCGGAAACCTGCGCTGAAAGCAACGGAACCGAATGCGAGGAAAACGAATACTGCTCCGGAAAATACGCGCTGGCAAGCGACTCGCTGAAATGCTGCCTTGCGGAATGCGTGGAAATCACGACAGGCGACTGCAACAATTATTACAGGAACATTGAACTTAACGAGGGTGAAACTCTGGAAAACGTCAAGGGAGCGGGGGATTACTCGGGAGAAGCCCTCGGAATAAAACTGGAATACGTTTTCCAGACCACGGGAACAAGCAAAACGTACTATTCGCGGTTCGCATTACTGGACGCCCAGGGAAACGAAATAGACATTCAAAGCGTAATGGTAAATGCGGACCTAAAAGACAACCTGAACCTAGGCAACGGAATTGAAAACTCGGTCGTCTTAACTGGAGTAAATACGGAGCCAAAAATTTCGATAAACCTTTTGGCTGAGGGCTGCCTTGCAGACGAAGAATGCGTTGCGGGAGAATGCGCGGAAAAACCGGATTTCACGGTTGAAAGCATTTCAATTGAGGACCCCGAGCCCTGCGACAACTTGGTTGACGTCAAAGTGGTGTTCAAGAACAACGGAGGTTCAAAGGAAGGAGTGAATGCCGTTATGACCGCTTCCGCGTTGTGCAAAACAACGCAGGACGGCAACGAAATAACCACCACATGCGAGGAAGTACTCGAATCAACTGTCGAGGACACCCAGGCAGGGGAAGAATACGAGATTTTGTTCGAGGACTTGGACATTACGGATACAGACACCACTGACGGAGTGGAGCCATTGAACGTAACAGCGGTTGCCGATGACTGGGGAAGCGTGGGGGAATCAAATGAAAACAACAACACTCTCGAGGAATCAATCGATTTGAGGCAGGACTTTTATATTTCTTCTTTCGAGGTTTACGAGAACCCGGACTGGGAGCCCACATCCGCCTCGGGAAGGTATCTTGTTGATGTAACCGTTAATGTGAGCGGTCCTGCTTATTCTTATTTTTCCGACCCCGAGCCGGAGGTTGAAATTTACACTAATGGCGCCTCAACTGGAAATGCGGACGTTGAAAACCTCTGCCCTGCGGGAAATTCCTCCCAAACCGTTACAGTCAGCACTTCCAACTCTGAATGGAGCGACGGCGGGGAAAACGAAGTTAGGGCTGTGGTGGATAAGTCAGACCCGCAGGCGGCTCCCTTCGGGAGAATAGAGGAAACAAACGAGGAAAACAACGAATTGGTGAAAACTGTTACAGTGGGGAAAATAAACGATTGCGGAACTGACTTCGAATGCTTTATGACAAATGTCGGAAGCCACGAAAACGTAAAATGCCTCTTTACTTCCACTGTCAACCTTTTCGGAATTCTCCAGACAACCACCAATTACATGGAAAACAAAAACATTGTTTTCCACGAGGAATACGAATTTTACGTGAGAGTGGAGGAAGTAAGCGTTGAATTCAGCGAAGACCTTGTTCAAACATATCTGGACCAAGGGCTGAGCCAAGAGGAAATTGACCAGCTGGAAGGGGATGCAAACGAACAGGCGCAAGGCAGCGTGGGAGCTGAGACAACTTGCAGGTACACGGACGCTTCGCCCTTTATTACAGTCTTAAACAATTGGAACCAGGGCAATTTCTCAACTGATGACTACGATTTCTGCACTGAACTGACAACAGGCTGAAATCTCACTTCTTCCCTTTTCCCCTTTTCTTTTTTGGCTTTGAGCCGAGGCGCTTTTCAATTGCCTTGGAGGCTTTCCTTTTCGCGCTCAAGCGCCTCCGTGGAATGCTTTTCCCGTTTTTTTCTACGGGCGCAGGGGATTTCTGTGCTTCAATTATCTGGTTTTTTGTTTTCTCTATTCTTTCGCCGAGCATGTTCATTGTCCTGCGGTAGTCTTCCTCGAAAATTTCGCCGTGGTCATACTGCCTGTGAAGTTTTTTAAGGGAATACTGCAGCAATTTGAGTTCGCCCTGCAAAATATCCAGGTGTATCAAATGCTGGGACTTTCTCCTGCGCTCTTCCTCCAGTTTTTTCATCTTGCCCTCGTATTTTGAGAGAACTTCCCTGTATTCTTTGCCGGAAATTCTGTCCCTTTCGAATGCCCTGTCAAGCTTTTTCCTCAGCTTTTCCAGTTCGGCTGCTTTTTCCGCGGAGGACGGCTCCCACTTTGAAACAGGGCGGCGCTGGTAGAGGAAAATGAGAAGGATTATGACCACAATGAGTGCAAGGAGAACAAAAGGCATTGCGATCTTTGCGGTGGAATAAAGGTCCAGCGTGAAAGGCGTGGGTGAGGGGGAGACGCTTTCCTTGGGGCTGGGGGTAACAATCACTGGAACTATTGCCGAACTTTCTATTTCCGCCAGAGTCTCGTTGGATACTTTGAATATTTCAGCCGCCATAAACGCGAGGTTTAATCCGTCCCTTGCATTATCCGCTGCCTTGGATTTCTTGTTCTTGTCCTCGTAATACCTGCTCGCCTTGAGAAAGTATTCTGAATGGTCGAGGTATAACTGCGCCCAAAGGAATTCCCTGCCGGAATTCCTCATTTCCTTTTTCACTTCGCTTATTTTTGAACTGAGCTCCGACTGCAGTTCGTTGAGATTCTTTTCCCCCGTGAACTGCTTTGCGGTTGCGAGGGCGAACGCGGAAGCGGAATCGAATGCCGAAGCAGCATACCACTCGAATGCCTTTTCCACTTTTGCCGCGTCAATCCTTCTCTTAATGTCATAGCTCTCGTCTTCTGGGATTACTGCTGCGGAGTCTTCCGCTTTAACGAGGTAATCCAGCGCTGTATCTTCCATTCCGCGGAATGGCTTTGTCCTTGTCTGGGATTTTTTCGATATTTCGAGGAAGTCCGAAGCAATTCCCGTCCATCCCTCCGCGTACTCGAAATCCTGCACGTTTTGAATGGCGCGGCTTAATTCTTCCGAGCCACCGACCACTATCGTGCGGCTTGCGAGAATCGTTTCAATGTTAACTTTCGCCCAGGTTAGTCTTTCCTGCGCCCCTATCTGCCACTCCGCTTTTTCCACAAAGGTGACCGAGTCCAGTTCGGATTCAACCTCCTCAATTCTTTTCCTGAGTTCGAGTGCCTTTTGCTCCAAAAGGAATGAATCCAGGCGCAGGAGCGAAGGATTCTGGCTTATGTCCTTCACGAGTTTTGCGTTAATGTAGGAAATGAAGGAGGAATTCGCTGAGGAATAAAGGTAGTTTTTTTCAAGCAGGACTGCAGAGTTTTCAAGTTCCTTCTCCGCGGGCGTGAGCAATGCGAGCAGCGTTGCTATAACTGAAGGGTCTCTTATTTCCGTTTCGTTGAACGCTATTTTCGCTTCTTCTATTTCGTTTTCCGCCTGCCGCAAATACTGCTCCGCGAGGATGCGCATTTCCGCCAGCTTGCTGCCCAGGGGAATTTCCGAGGGCTCGAACACTTCGGGCTGCACTTGGGAAATCTCGTTAACGTCTATTGCGTTAAAGTCCATAAAGGCATAGTGGAGCATGTCGTCAACGTTGTCCACTTCTATTACCTTGAGACCCCATTCATTCCACGCGTAATTCACGAGGTTGATTGTTTTAACGCCTTCCTCGAATTTGTGCGTCTGAACCGCTTCGCCCATGGGAATCATGAAAAGGGTTATTCCTGACTCGGCTGCCCTGCGGGATTTCTCAAAGACGCCGCCTACTCCGCCGACCGTGGCATCCTCGTTTATCGAGCCGGTGACCGAAACGTATTCGGGAAGCGGCTTGCCCTGCAGCATTGAAATCAGGAGCAGTGACATTGCCGCGCCGGCGCTCGGTCCCTCTACAATCGTCGCATTGGAGTTTATGTCGAACTTGTAGTCGTATTCGTCAGTTCTGTCGAAATAATTGCGCGCAACTTCCAGGGAAATTTTTTCGGTGTTCTGCGTTGAAGTGCCTATGAGAGGTCCGACGGAACTCCATATCTTGCCGGTACCGGGCTCTACCGCTATCGTGAGGGTCGCCTCGAGCGCCGCGCCCGAATCCGTCACGGCGAAAACTTTTATAGAGCCGTGGTCTATTACCGCAGAGGCAAAGGGAACGGATGCGAGCAGGAACATTACGAGAAAAACCTGCTGGAAACTCTTTGCACTCATTCTTTACACCGACATTTCATTTTGGCAGTATATATATTTTAAATTGTTTTATTTAAACTAATAGGTTGAAAGGTTGGAGCGAAAAATGGACGTTGAAAAAATCAGGGCGGACTTTCCCGTTCTCGAAAGAGGCATTGCCTATCTGGACAGTGCATGCATGACTTTGCGTCCCAAACAGGTAATTGAGGAAATGTGCCGTTACTATTATGAATTCCCCGCATGCCCGGGGAGGTCGCTGCACCGCATGGGAGCGGAGGCAAGCGAGGAAATGGAAAAGTCTAGGAAAAAAGTTGCGGGGTTTCTTGGGGCGGGAAAGGAAAGCGAAATAGTGTTCACGAGGAACACAACCGAGGCAATAAACCTTGTCGCGAGAAGCCTTGAATTCGGGGAAAGGAACGCTGTTGTGACAAGCGACAGGGAGCACAACTCGAACCTCGTTCCCTGGCAGCTCGCCGGAAAGCGCGGGGTGGAGCACCGAATAGTGCGGAGCACGCCGCAAAACGAATTCGACCTCGATGCGTTCCGGGAGGAAATGGACAAAAGCGTGAGGCTTGTTTCTGTTGCGCACGCAAGCAATCTGGACGGCTACGTTCTTCCCGCAAGGGAGATAATCAGGACAGCGCACGACTTCGGCGCGCTGGTTCTTTTGGACGGGGCGCAGAGCGCTCCTCACTCTGAACTGAGCGTTAAAAAAATGGACTGCGATTTTTTCACCGTGAGCGCGCACAAAATGCTGGGACCGAGCGGCATGGGCTGCCTTTATGCCAAAGAAAGCGTGCTGGAGGAAATGGAGCCGTTTATCGCCGGGGGCAGCACTGTTGCGAATTCAACATATGAAAGCGCCGAATTCCTGAAAGCGCCCGAGAAATTCGAAGCCGGGCTGCAGGACATCGCGGGAATAATGGGGTTCGGGAAGGCATGCGATTACCTCGAAAGAGCGGGAAGGAAAAAAATCGGGGAGTACGGAAAAAAACTGAACGAAAGACTCCAGCGCGGGCTGGAGGAAATGCAGAAAGTTGAAATAGTTGGAGTCAGGGATGCGGGGAAAAGGACAGGTATTACGAGCTTCAACGTTAAGGGACTGGACTCGCACGATGTTGCAGTTCTCTTGGACGAGGCAAAAATTGCAGTGCGCTCGGGAATGCACTGCCTGCATTCTTGGTTCAATGCCCGCAAAATCAGGGGTTCGGTGCGCGCTTCTTTCTACCTGTACAACACGCGGGAAGAAACAGAGCTGCTGCTCTCCGAAGTGAGGCAAATAGAAAAGCAACTTGCCTGAACGGCTGCAGGCAGCCGTGCGGGAAACCGTAAAGGAAAAAAAGGGAAAAAGCGGGAGTCAGCCGAACAATGAACTCAAACCCGCTGCTGCTTCTTCCTCTGTTTTCTTGTCTTCCTCTTCTTCTTTTGCTTCCTCTTTTTTCTCCTCGCTTCCTGCAGGAGCAGCTGCAACAGGCGCCTGAACCGCTGATGCCTTTTCAATTGCCTCGTCTATGTTGACTTCCTTGAGCGATGCAATCAGTGCTTTTACCCTTGCGCTGTCCGCTTTCACTCCCGCCGATTCAAGCACTTTTGTAACTGCTTTCTCTGTTATTTCCTTTCCTGCTGAATGCAACAGCATTGCGGAATAGATGTACTCCATTTTTTCACCTCTTAAAAAATTAAACCTTTTTCAGTAAGCGTTATTCCTTTTTCTCCTCTTTCTTTCCCGCGGCTTTCTCCGCGGGCTTTTTGCTGGGAGTTTTTTCCGCCTCCGCTGCGGGTTTTTCTGCTTCCGGAGCGGGCTTTTCCTCGGTAGCTGGCTCTTGGGGCTCGGCTTCCGCCTGCGCATCCTGCGGGGCGGGCTCTTCTTTCACAATGCCTTTGAGGGCGCTGGCTTGCGCCTGCGCTCTTGCGAGTATTGCGCCCGCGGTGCAGGAGTTGAGAATGCATGCTTCCAGTGAAACCGCCCTGCTTTCATTGAACGCCTTTCCTATGAGCACTGCAATGTTTTCCGGCACGGGGTATGCTGTTTCCACGGAGACGCACAGCGCGTTCCTGTAGGCATTCGCGATGTTTGCAAATGTTTTTTCCAGGTCAATGTCAAGAACGCCTGCTTCGAAGATTTCGCCGCCCATAAGCGCTGCTGTAACGTCCAGACCCACTTCAACCGGCTTTATGTCCAGTTTTGAAAGGGCTTTTGCGTGCGCTTCCGTTACGGTTTCTCCCTTTCTGACAAGTGTTACGTCCTCCGGAATCTTGATCGAGGAGCCTTTCATTTGCGGTTTTAATCCTGCGGCTTTTAGGTCGGCGAGGTCCGGTCCCGGGGGCAAACCAGTGTCCCCTTTGTACACTATTATGTCTTTTTCCGCTGTCATGCCCGGCTTTGCCGCCATTTTTCCCCTGTTTTTCTTCAGCTGCATGTACAGTTCAAAGGGGTCCATTTCCGTGAAAATTATTGCAATCGGTCCCTCGATGAAAGGAGTGAGCGCGCTTGCGTCGATTCCCGATTCTTTCAGTGCAATGGAAAAAACCCTTGTTTTCGAGACTCTTATTGTTGCCTTTCCGCTGAGTGCTTTCCTTATTTTCTGGAAAAGCGAGGCGGGAAAACGCTCTATGCGGGCTACGGCGATTACTTTGCTTGACTTGATGAGTTCTTTGAGTTCTCGGGCTTCCTTTTTCTTCCACTGGAGGGTGTGCGCTTTGACCATTACCTGCCGCCCCCTATCCTTATAGCGGAACCCATTGTTTTTTTCACTATCACGGATTTTACGTTCTGTTTTTTTCTCGGAAGGGCTTTTTCCACTTCCTCGTAAATCCTGAGAATGTTTTCCGCGATTTTGTTCCTTTCCATTGAATCGTTTCCCACAACGACCTGGACCAGGGGAATTCCCTTGCCCCTGCGGTTGGTAACGCGCACCCTTGACTTCATTTTGGAGAGTTCCGCTCTTACCTCGCCGGGGTCTGTGGAAACCGGCTTTGGCATTTTGCCTTTTGGCGCGAGGTCTTGCCCGAGATATTTTCCTACGGCAATCATTACAGGGGCTTCTGCGACAAAAACGTCGTGCTGGAGAATGCTTTGAATCTGCTGTTTTTTGAGTTCGGGGATTTTGCCCTCCATTATTATTGTCTCGAAGTCTTCCTTCATTGTCGCCGCAAAGGAATCGCTGCGCGCGAAAAGCAGGGCTTTCCCTTCGCCCCTCCCCGTGGAATGCGGCAAATCGAGTTTTATGTCCACTTGTCCTGAGGGCTTTTTCGCGTCAATTCCGCGGAAATTCACAATCAGCTCTATCTGCTGGTTGAAATTTCTCTTTTTTGACTTTGAATCCATTTCCCGCAGTGATGCGAGGATTTCTTCCAGTTTCATTTTTTATTGGCCTCCTGCTTTAAGCAGTGATAACGGTTAAAACGAGGTAAAGTGAAATTGGGGTGTGAAAGGTTTTAAATGCTTTCCTTTGCCGCTGGAGCCTGCTCTTCTCCCGGTTTTTCTTCTTTTTTCCAGGGGGGGTTTTCTGCGGCCAGCATTGAATCGAACGCGCCTGCATCAACTTCTTTTATTGCTTTCACGGCGCGCTTTCCTTCAACGTGCACGCCCATTGAATTACACGCGCCCAAAACTTCTTTTACCGCGCTTTTAATGTTCGAGGACGAAAGCCCCTGCATTTTTTTCAATGCAATGGATTTTACCTGCTGCATTGTCAGTTCCCCGGCTTTTTCCCTTTTGGGGTCTTTTGCGGCTTTTTCCAGGGATGCTTCCTTTTTAATGAGCGCGGAAACCGGCGGGAATCCCACTTCAATCTCGAACTTTTTCGTCGCGGAATCAACCGTTACTTTAACCGGAACCTTCATTCCCTTGAATTCCGCTGTTTTTTTGTTTATTTCCGCGACTACTTCCCCTATATTTATTCCCAGTGGACCTAATGCCGGGCCAAGGGGAGCTGACGCTGTTGCTGCGCCGCCGTCAACCATCACGCTTACAACAGGCATTCAAAAAACCTCAAAAAAACCTCACTTCAGAATCCTTATGTTCTCCGCTTTCGTGGTCACGGGAATTTTTACCACTGCTTCGAGCAGTTCCACTGTGACCTCTTCCTTTGCCTTGTTTACTCTGACCACGCGGGCTTTCTCCCCCTTGAAGGGCCCCGAAATTACCCTGACCTTTATTCCTTCCTTTATTGATTCCATTAAGGGCTTTGCTTCGAGGAGGGAGGTAAGCTCTTTCAGGGGAATGTTTCCTCCCACTATGCCTTTTCCTTTTATGTGGGGAATGTTTGTAATGAGTCTGCGAACGCTTAACTCGCAGTCTCCCTCGACCAAAATGTACCCCTTGAGTTCGGGCATTACCACGAGTGAATAAATCTCCAGCGGCTCGTTTTCGAGCTTTTTCTGGAGCATGTCCACAACCAGGCTCTCCTGTCCCGCGGTAGTCCTGACAGAAAAAATCATCCAATCACCCAAAAAAAAACAAAGAAAGGAAAAAAATCAACGTAATAATTGGAAAGTAAAAGGGTTAAAAAGCTATCTTCCCAGCCCCGTAAGAGTGAAAATCAAGTAAATAATGTAGGAAATAACGCCTATGAGCGCAACGCCTGCGAGTATTATTTTCACCATTGTGGAGAACTCGTTCCACGAGGGCTTTTTTGAAACAGTGAAAACCCTGCGCGAGGATTCGGTGAAATTCCTAAAACTTTCCCTTAACCCCATTGCAATCACTCCCATTTATCCGGCCTTTCCCGAGCATTCAGCCTGTAAACTCTATTCCCAAATCAATGCCCTTGTCGGTCTGCATTGCTTCCAGGTTGTCAAGATACGGAAAGCGCCCTCCTGCAACCACGACCATTGCCTGAATCCTGTTCTTGGGTATTTTTTCGTCAACCATTGCACCCCATATTATGTGTGCTTCCCCGTGTATTTTTGCGCTCACCGTTTCCACTATCATTTCTGCTTCGCGCAAAGTCATGTCGCTGCCGCCTATTACGTTCACAAGTGCTCGCTGGGCGTCGCTTATGTCGACGTCTAGCAAAGGCGATGTCAAAGCGTTCTCCACTGCTTCGAGAGCGCGGGCGTCGCTTGCCTCCTCGCTTTGCGATTCACCCAAACCAATCATTGCCGCGCCGCCTCTCCTGAGAATGGTGCGGAGGTCGGCGTAATCCAGGTTAATCAAGCCGGGCTTTGTAATCATTTCTGTTATTCCCTTCACCGCGTTGGTGAGGACTTCGTCCGCTACCTTGAACGCCGCATTAACCGGCAGGTCCGGGGCAATTTCGAGTATTTTGTCGTTGGGAATCACAATAATTGTGTCAGTGTGCTCTTTTAGTTTTGCCAGCCCGTCCAGGGCGTTCTCCGTCCTGCGCTTGCCCTCGACGGTGAAAGGAAGCGTTACAACCGCGAGGGTGAGGGCTTTCATTTCCTTTCCGAGTTCTGCGACAATTGGGCTGGCTCCGGTGCCTGTGCCCCCGCCCAGACCGCATGTAATGAACAGCAGGTCGGAATCGCCGAGAACATCCATCAATTCGTCAAGGCTTTCCCGCGCGGAAGCCTCCCCTATCGATGGGTCTGAGCCGGAACCCAAACCGCGGGTGGTTTCCCTTCCTATGAGGATTTTTTTGTCCGCGCTTGTGTTAAGCAGATCCTGGGCGTCGGTGTTTATTGCAAAGGTCTCAGCGCCTTTTATTCCGACTTCGTGCATTCTCTGCACGGTGTTACTTCCGCCTCCGCCTAGACCGACAACGCGTATTTTTGCGCTTGCTTTTTGCAGCAGCTTGGTCAGATCCTCCTCGCCCTTCAATTTTTTGGACTTTTTTCCCGGCTTTTTAACGGGAGAGGATTTCGCCCTCTTGATGGCTTTCTTAACAATGCTTTCCACGGACACGCCTCCTTTCACAGCATTAAAAACATTCCAGCATTACAATCCATTTTATTTTTTCGAGTTCAGATTTTAAGTTCAGGTTTCTTTTTTACAGGTTTCAGTTATAAAATTACAATATAACAATTTTTGCCATTAAAACCGTTTAAAACCTTTCGGTTCACGCGCGGAAACCCGCGCTTTTTTCAAGAAACGGTTGGATATAACAATTGCCCCTGAAAAGGATTAAAAAAGCGTGCCCGCAAACCTCTACATAAAAAGAAAAAGTATTTATATAAAGCGAGGGATAAAATATCTAGCGAGGACACAGCACACGGAAGTGAAACGAATGGCAAGACCGAGAGCAAGAAAGGGAAAAGGCACGGGAACGCAACGCAGGAAAAACCCGCGGACCGAGCCAAAATACGGAACCCGCATTGGAATGGGCATTGGTTCCAAAACGGACAGGAAAAGCAGCAAAAGAATTGCAAGAGCCGGAAGAAGAAGGCTCAGGAGCGGCGAAGGCGAGGTATTCAGGTACGAGGAACTCCCGGACGGAATGATTAGGTTTGCACTGGACGGAGAATACGATACACTTCGCAAAGCAATAGGGAACTCACTGAATCCGAGAATCGTGGAAGCCGGAAAGAGATACAGGTGGCTTGTAATCGAAGAGGAAATGACCGGCAGGGGCGGAATGGAAGGCACGGGAATAAAAGTGGACTTCACTTTCACGAACCACCCGCAAAAGGGTGCACTAAAAGTAAGGCTCAACCCGTGAACCCGCGCAACTGCAAAACATTTAAATTCCCGCGCTGCGTTATAAATGCGGTGCGGGAAAAATGGCTAATGCAAAACTGATTCAAACCGTGCGGGACATCCGCTCGCTCAAAATACAGGGCTCGAGCGCCGTGCGCAGGGCAATAGTGCTTGCATTAAAGGATTCAGTGAAAAAAAGCCGCGCGCGCTCCGTGAAGGAATTCCGTGCAGAATTAAAAAAGAACGCACTGCTTCTCGCTGCGGCGAGGCCAACCGAGCCCGAGACAAGGACAGCGCTGAGAATAATTCTCAAAAAGGCTTCCGCAGAACTGCCCCTCCAAAAACTCCGCGAAGCGGTTCTGGGGGAGTGCACTGCCTACGAAAAAAACAGGAAAAATGCAATGCGGGAAATCGCGCGCATTGGCGCAAGGGAGCTGAAAAAGTGCAGCACTATATTCACGCACTGCCACTCGCATACAGTGGAAGCCATACTGCTACAGGCGAAAAAGAACGGAACGCTCAAGCGCGTTATTAACACGGAAACAAGACCGCGGTGGCAGGGCAGGATTACTTCAATGAACCTGGCGAAAGCGGGGATTCCGGTGACGCATATCGTGGACTCCGCTGCCGGAGTATTCCTCAACGAAGCGGACGCGTTTGTTACCGGCGCGGATGCAATTCTCGCAAGCGGCGCGGCGGTGAACAAAATAGGCACTTCCCTTATTTCCCTGAAAGCGAAGCAGTTGGGCGTTCCGCATTATATTGCAACGAGCTCTCATTCGTTCGATCCCGCGACTTACTACGGGGAAAAGGAGGAAATAGAGCAACGTGCAGCGGAAGAAGTGTGGGGGAAAAAAATCCGCGGGGTGGAAATAAGGAATCCCGCTTTTGACACAACGGAAGCGAGATTCATTAAAGCCATTATATGCGAGAAAGGCGTGCTTCCGCCGAAAAAATTCACCGCGGGAATGGAGAAAGAGCTGGGGCTGAAGGAAAAGAAATTCGTTTCCCTCGTGGAAATGCTGCGGGGGAAATAATCACCGCCTGAAAGGGTTCAGCACTGAACCGCTTGCCGCGACAATGAGGAAAAGGATGGCGAAAAGCGAGAGGGGGAGAACGGAGTGAATGCCTGCGGGCAGCGCGGCAAAACCGGTTGCGGGCACTTGGCTCCGGCTTTCCTCCGCACGGGGCGCTTCAGCTGAAAGCGGTTCCGCCGAAGCGTCTTCCGCGGCCTCCGCGCGCGAGCGCAGTTTCACGGGATTGCCGTTGAAGAAATTAATCCTTTCCTCTCCCTCCGCGTTCCAAAAGACGAGGATTTTTTCGCCTTCCCCGAGCAGCTCGCAAGCGCTGTGCTCAAATTCCAGTTCTTGGGCGGAAAGAACTTCCGCAACGCCGCTGTAAAGTGCCTGCTCTGAATTCAGCTCAAGGATTGAGAAATCCAGCGAGGGAGGGGAAAAATTTTCATCGGGAAAGGAAAACGAGCATTTTTCCCCCTCTCTATGCGGAGCAGCGGAAGGGCTGGGCGATGGGCTTGGAGAGGGTGAAGGAGACGGCGACGGGGGCGGGGAGGGACTTGGAGAGGGAGAGGGCGACGGGCTCGGGGAAGGCGTTTTCTTCGGTCTCGCGTAAGAGCCGCCTCCCCCGCCTCCGCCTCCCGCTGGGGACTGCGGCGCCGGTTTCGGGGTCGGCGCCGGAGCGGAAGCGGGAGGAATTTCCTCTATTGTGAATGAAAGTGTTTCTTCAGCGGAATTCCCTGCATTGTCTTCCGCGAAGACGGAAAGCGAATGCTTGCCTATTTCGAGGTCATTGAAGCCGAATTGCGTTTTTCCGTTTGCGTCAGCCCGTTCCAGGGAGTCGAGACTGAAGTGAACAGAGGAAATTCCCGAAGAGTCGGCTGCAGTGAATTCGAGAAAAATGTTTCTGTCGGTTGTGGTGAAATTTTCTTCCGGGTAGAGAATTTCAACCTGCGGCGGGGAGTTGTCCACCGCGAAATGCGGGGAAAGAATGCCCGCAATGGAAAAAGTGTCGCTTACCGCAAGTTCCAGAAAATAATTTCCGTCTTCCAGTTCCTGCAGGGGAACAACGCAGTTCTGCGGGGTCGCGGAATTCGAATCGGAATCGCATTCATTCAAATCTATTTCCCCGCTCAGGGCGGGCGAGTTTTCATCTCCCAGCACCGAAAACTTTCCGTGAAGCGGCTGCCATTCGTCTTCCTCGCTGAAAGAAAACTCCAGGAACTGGTTTTCCTTTGCAATGCTGAGCAGCGAGTTTTCCTGCGGGAAAATTATTTCCGCGCCGGGCGCGCGGTTTATTGGAACCCATTCACTGGAGGGAACCGCGCGGACTTCTTTCACCTGGGAAACTCTGTTCATTGAAATTCTGTTAGTGAAAGGCGTATCGGTGTTGCAGTAGGGCTGCCTCTCCTCAAGGAGGGAAATTCCCAGAAAAAATTCTTTTTCCAGCGACTTCCCGCAAGGAATCTGCGCCGGGGAAAAGGAAAAAGAGTCATTGAGTTCCGAGGGCGTGGAAGCGTGAGCGGAAAAAAAGGTGAAAGTGTTTCCCTGCCCGTCCCTGGCAAAAGCCGAGGCGGAAACGGAAATGCATTCATTCCTGGTGGAGCCTGTTTTCAGCGAGAGGGAAAAGAAAGCGTTGAAGTCTTTTTCGGAGGAAAAAGCGCGCTGTGTGAGCGAGGTTGCTTCTGCGGAACCCGGGGCAACCGACTGGATGTTTTCTATTGAAATTACTGAACCTGACGTGAAGGCGGAGAGCGACCCTTCAGAGGAAGCAGTGCCCTGCATTTCCACTCCGAATTCTCGGGGATTAGGCGAATAGCTCGCAAGGGGCTCGAAGGGCTTGACGCATTTCCTGACAAGGGAATAGCGCGTTTCTTTTTCCCGCGCCGGCAGCGGTTCAGCGAGGTTGAATTTCAGGAGAAGGGAATTTTCATCCGCAACGGAAGAGAAGGGAATTGTTTTTTTCCCGAAAGCGACCGCAACGCATTCTTCTCCTGAACCCTGCAATGAAACAACGGCGGTGTCTCCAGCGAGCAGGTCTTCCCCTGAAAAAATTTCGAACTGCATTCTTTCCCTGAAGTTGTGGATTGATGTAGCGTGGAGCACGGGGTTGGAGAGGAACAGGAAGAGGAAAAGGAATGCAGTGAATGCGACAACCCTCATAGCAGGAGAATTCGGCTCGGAAAAACTTTAAAAAACTCGCTTAATTCAACCGCAGGGTTCAATTGGAAGCAATAATTCAATTTAATAAGTTTTTTCCCTTACTCTTTGAGGGTACTCCGAGGGAAAAAAATGGGCAGAGAAAAAAAAGCAAAACTTAAATGCGGGCTGGAAGTGCACCAGCAGTTGGATACAGGGAAACTGTTCTGCAGGTGCCCCTCGCTTCTCAGGGAAGGAGAGGCGGATTTTACGTTTGAAAGGAAACTCAGACCTGTTGCATCGGAGCTCGGGGAATTCGATGCAGCGGCACTGGAGCAGTTCAATCGCGGCTATTCCTACGAGTATCGCGCTTTTAATGACTGCTGCTGTCTGGTGGAATGCGACGAGGAACCGCCGGAACAGCCGGACGGGGAAGCGCTTGAAACCGCATTGCAAATTGCACTGCTCTGCCATTCCACCGTTCCCAGCGAGCTAGTTGCAATGAGGAAAACAGTTATTGACGGCTCTAATACATCAGGATTCCAGAGAACAATGCTGGTCGCGGAAGGCGGCTTCATTGAAGTGAAAGGGAAAAAAATCGGCGTGCAGACAGTAGTGCTCGAAGAGGACGCCTCAAGACCGGTTGAAAAAACCGCGGACAAAATAGTGTACAGCCTTGACAGGCAGGGCATTCCGTTGATCGAGCTTGCCACCGCGCCCGAAATTGAAACGCCCCAAGAAGCAAAGGAATGCGCTGCAAAAATAGGCGAGTTAATGCGCCGCACATGCAGGGCGAAGCGCGGGCTTGGCTCGATAAGGCAGGACCTGAACATAAGCATTGAAGGGGGAGCGCGCATTGAACTCAAGGGAGTGCAGGAACTGGAACTGATTGACGTTTTCGTGGAAAGGGAAATGAAAAGGCAGTCAGCGCTGCTGGAAATAAGGGGTGAACTCGAAAAAAGGAAGGTGCGCGGAGTTAAGACGAAAGCCGTTGACATCAGCGGGGAATTCAAAAAAACGGAATGCAAAATAATTGCTGCCGGAACAAAACAGGGAAAGAAAGCATTCGCCCTCATGCTTGAGGGCTTTTCCGGGATTCTTGGGCGGGAATTGCAGCCCGGGAGGCGCTTTGGCACAGAACTCGCTGATTACATAAAAGCAAGGCACGGTATTCCGGGACTTTTCCACAGCGACGAGCTTCCCAAATACGGATTCTCGCAGGGGGAAGTGGAAAGAGTGCGCGGGATTCTCGGATGCCGCAAAAATGACGCATTCGTAATCGTGGTGGCGGAAAAGGAAAAAGCGGGAAATGCAATGGAAACGATTGCGGAGAGATGCAGAATGGCAATCGACGGCGTTCCGGAGGAAACAAGGAACGCGCTGGAGGGAGGCAATTCATGCTATTCAAGGCCGCTGCCCGGCGCTGCGCGCATGTATCCGGAAACCGATTTGAAAACAGTGCCGGTGGGCAGAAAGCAGCTCGAAGAACTCGGGAAGAAACTTCCGCTCACCGTGAAAGAGAGGGAGGAACTCTACAAAAAATGGGGGCTGAGCGGCAAACTCGCAGGGGAAATGAAGCTGAGCAACTGGGCGTGCTTTTTTGAGAGAATGCTAGAAAAGGGCTATAACGCCACAACGGTTGCAGCGCTTCTGCTTGACGGGTTCAACAAACTCGAAAGAAACGGTTTTCAAGTGAGTTTGGTTACGGAACCCGAACTAACAGAATTATTCGAAGCGGATAAAAAAGAACCCCTGGGAAAAGAGAAGTTAATTGAGGCAATTCAAAGACTTATCACAAAAAAAAGAGGGGGAATCTTCCATCAAAAGGTTTTAAGCGATAGTTATAAGGTAGGGGAAAGCTCAGAACTTACTTTGAAGCTGCACGAACCAGTGATTGAAATTATCTCAGATTTATCTGCTAAAAAAGCCAGTAAAGAAGAAATGGAAAGGGTAATCCATGGCATCATTGAGAGGAATGAGAAGCTTATCAGGGAGAAGGGCGAATATGCAGCAAAGGCGCTGATGGGCGAAGCAATGAAAGAGCTCAGGGGAAAAGCAGACGGAAGCATGGTTGCAGGAATCCTCCGGAGGGAAGTGAAAAAAATCGCAAAAAAAGATTAACTTATACATAACAAGCGGGCGGCGGAAGGCATAAAAAGGAAGAAAAAATAAGAATATGTGGTAAAATGAGGGGAATTGAAATCTCTCTTGGAAATGCGAAAATGAAAAAGCCCTCTCCCGCGCTTGAGAGGAAAATGGAGTGCCGGGAGCCGGAATTTGCGCTGCACCGACCGCCCTTCGGGGAAATTGTGGATTACAGAAAAAAATTCCGAAAGCTGAAAAATATTGTGGTAATAGGGAACGGCGGCTCAGTCACGAGCTTTCAGGCACTGCACGGAGCACTGGCGGAAAAAAGCGGAAAGCGAGCAACAGTGCTCAGCACAATGGAGCCCTTCCGCGTAACGCGGGTGAAAAAGGAAAACCCAAGGGCGAATACGCTCGTGATGCCTGTTTCGAAGAGCGGGAACAACACTGACATGCTGGAAGCATCGCTGCAATTCCTCGATTACAGAATGCTCGCGGTCACCGGCGGCGGGGCGCTCGGAAAAATCGCCGGAATAAAAGGCATTCCCGTAATTGAGCATCCTGATATAGCGGGCAGGTTTTCGGGAATGACCGCCTCGGCGCTCGCTCCCGCGGGAATCTGCGGGCTTCCCGTGAAGGAAATGTTCAGGGGGGCGCGGAAATGCTACAGGGGGTGTGCCCCATCGGTTGAATTCCGGGCGAATGATGCTAAAAAACTGGCTTTTGCCCTCTACGGCTGGGAGAGGCGCGGGTTCACGGAAATATTCATGCCCGTGTACAGTTCCAGGTTGTCTGAATTCCTGCCACTGGCGGGGCAGTTGGTGCACGAAACGCTGGGAAAGAAGGGAAAGGGGCTTTCGCTGCTCGCGGGCGAGGCACCGGAAGCGCAGCACCACACGCTGCAGAGGGTGTTCGGCGGCAGGAGAAATGCGGGCATTCTCTTCCTGCGGGAGGAAAAATTCAGGGAAAAAATGAGGCTCAAAGTACCCAGGGAAATCCGGAGGGTGAAACTGCATCATTCATTCCTGAAATCCCTAGATGGGCTGCCCTGCGAGAAATCCCTCGAGTTTGATTTTCTCGGGGTGCAAAAAACAGCGAAAGGAAAGGGAATACCGAGCGCGGAAATCCGCGTGGAGAGGGTTTCCGCAGAAAGTGTTGGTTCGCTGCTTGCTTTCCTCCAGTATTTTGCCTTTTATTCCGCTTTGCTCCGTGGAGTGAATGCCTTCAACCAGCCCAGCGTGGAGAAGAGCAAAAAAACCAGTTTTGAAATGAGAAAACATTTCGCGGGAAAAAAATGAATGCAATAGGAATAGACCTCGGAGGAAGCAAAACCCTGGCAGTGCTCTTGAACAGCGGGGGGAAAGTATTGAGAATGGGCAGAATCCCGAGCAGTTTCCGCTCCAAAAAAGAATGCGTTGAAAAAATTTCCTCGCTCATTGAAACTGTTGCTGGCGGGAAGGAATTCAGCGGAATTTGCGTGGCATCAAGGGGGTTCATCGACAGGAGAAAAGGGGAAATAAAAGGGGACGTTCTTTTTCCTTTCCTCTCGGGAATGAATTTCAGGAAAGAACTTTCCCGGAAATTCCGGGGCAAGAGAATTCTGGTTGAGAACGACTCCAACTGCTTTGTGTTCGCGGAGCACTGCTTTGGCTCGGCAAAGGGAATGAAGAACGTTGTCGGACTGACGCTTGGAACGGGAATAGGCGGGGGAATTATCGCTGACGGAAAGCTTTACCTGGGAAAAGGGAGCGCTGCGGAAATAGGGCACATGGTTATTGATTTTCGTGGAAGAAAAAAATTCAAGGCGGGAAGGAAAGGAAGCGTTGAATCCCTGGCGAACGCAAGCGCTGTACTCAAAAGGGCAAGGGAAAAGGGGCTCAGGGCAGGGGATTCGAAGGAGCTGTTGGAGCTTGCCCGCAGAGGAAACAAAACCGCGGAAAAGGCATGGGAGGAATGCGGAAGAGAACTCGGAATAGGTCTTGCAAACATAGTGTGCATTTTTGACCCCGAAGCAATTGTAATAGGTGGGGGGTTGGCGAATGCATGGGATGAGTTTGTCAAACCCGCGGTAAAAAAAATGAAGAAAGAACTCCTGGAAAAAAGCGAAGTGAAAGTGAAAAAGGCGCAGTTTGTCGAAATCGGCGCCGCAGTTGGCGCTGCACACTGGCTTTTGTCCGAGGAAAGCAGGAAATTCTGGAAGAAAAAAAGGCCGTTGTTTGCTGTCGATGCGGTTATAAAGTATTTTGATAGGGGAAAATTCAAGGGACTAGTGCTCGTGGACAGGAAAAAATTCCCCTACGGCTGGTCGCTGCCCGGAGGAATAGTGGAGTACGGCGAAACCGCGGAAGAGGCGATGGTGCGGGAGGCGAGGGAGGAAACAGGGCTGAAAATCAAAATCGAGAGGCAGTTCCGCACTTACTCCTCGCCGAAGAGGGATCCGCGCTACCATACTGTTTCACTGGCTTTTGTTGCAAGGGCTAGCGGAAAACTCAGGGCGGGAAGCGACGCCCGCTCCGCGGAGGTATTCTCCCTAAAAAAAATTCCGAAAAATCTGTGCTTTTCCCACGGAAAAGTAGTAAGGGAAGCCGGGAAATTCCTGAAATAAAGGGTGCGGAGCCCCTCTACTTATAGTATTCAATCAGTTTTTCTATTCCTTCGTCCAGTTGAATGCCTGCCTTGAAGCCCAGTTCCTTTTCACTTTTTTTTGTGTCCGCGCGGGTGTGCTGGACGTAATTTTTTATTTTGTTTTCAACGTACTCTGGTTTTACCCTGGAGCCGAGTTTTTCGTTGAGTTTGCCTACCAACTCGTTCAGCGAATAGTTTTTTCCCGTTCCTATATTGTAGATTCCGGCGGGCTTTCCTTTTTCCAGCGCGCGGATTATTCCTTTTACTACGTCGGAAACGTAAATGAAGTCCCTTGTCTGCGTTCCGTCGCCGAAAATAACCGGAGCGATGCCCTTCTTCATTCCGAGCAGGAATTGCGTTACAAGGTTTGCATACTTGCCTTTTGCTTTTTCCCTTGGACCATAAACGCTGAAAAACCTCAGTGCAACGGAGTCCAGGGAGTGCATGCGGCTGTATAAAAGGGCGAGCCTTTCCATTGCAATCCTTACCTCAGTGTAGTAATCTGTTACTTTTATTTCCATGTTCTCGCGGTGCGGCGGGTTGAGGCCGTTGTAAACGGAGGATGAGGAAGCCCACACGACCTTTATGTTGTTCTTGTAGGAGTATTCAAACAATTCAATTGCCTCGGATATCGCCTTTCCCACCAGGGCGGGATTTTCCTTGTACATTGGAGCGGAGGAATAGATTCCGAGGTGGAAAATTGCGTCAATTCCCGAAAGACCCAACTTTGAAATTTTTCCGGCATCTGATTCAATGAGGTTTATTTTTCCGATGAAATCCGAGAGGTTTTCCCTAGAGCCGGTGTGGAAGTTATCTATTACTGTAACGTCGTGCCCTTCCCTGACCAGCCTCTCGGTTAAATTGCTTCCAATGAATCCCGCTCCGCCGGTTACAACGCATTTCATTCACAACACCAAAAAGCACTCTTTATTATATATTTAACAAAAAGCGTTAAAATTATAAACTGCCACTGCACTAACTTCTTATACTGCCTTCAAGCATATTTGGTGAGAGAATGATTACTGAACTGCACTGCCACTCGCATTACTCGCGCGGCAGGAAAATTCAAGTGGAGGGACTGAATTCCCCGAAAGAAATAGTGGAATACGCGGACGGAATAGGGCTGGACGCGGTGGCAATAACGGACCACGACGAATTCAAGGGGGCAGTGGAAGCGGAACTCGCTGCAAGGAAACTGGACATCACTGTAATAAAGGGGGAGGAAATCTCCACGAAACAGGGGCACTTGATCGGACTGGGGCTGAGCGAGTTTATTCCGCCGGGAATGAGCGCGGAACTTACAATCGATTTCATTAAAAGCCAGGGCGGCGTTACAGTTGCACCGCATCCCTTCGACCTGAACAACAAGGGAATAGGGGAGCACGCGAAAAAATGCGATGCAGTGGAAGCATTCAATGCAATAAACCTCGACAGGATTTCCAACATTAAAGCCACAAGTTTCTGCGAAAAAAACTCCCTTCCGATGGTTGCGGGATCGGACGCTCACTGGAACCTTATGCTCGGATACGGTCTCACAAGGGCGAAAACCCAGGGAAAAGATGAGGAGGCACTGCTCAAGGCGGTAAGGAAAGGGCGGATTGAAGCCGGAGGCAAATACGTTCCCGTAAAAACGATACAGACCTGGTCGCTTATAAGAATGAAGCGTTCCTACCAGCCGCTGCTCGAATACATTTCCGGGAATTACTCCCAGCCAAAGCGCTTCTTGAGCAAAAGACTCCTGTATCTCACCAAGAGGAGCCCGGGAAAAATAGACTATTTCTTCAAGGGGCTTGCCTACGCGGGGCTGGCGGGAGCCGTGCTCTACGGTTCGGTAAAGCACGCCGCAAAATAAAATCAAACCATTCCTTTCGCGGACTTGCGCATTGTGCGCATGCATTTCTTGTGCCAGTACTGCCCCGCCCATTTCTTCTCGCAGCCCGTTGCACCGCACAAAGCGCAGGTTTCATTGGGGTACTTTGCGTCCACGTATTCGATTTTTTCCCTTTTATCTCCTGCTCCGGGCTCTTTCCCGGGAACGATTTTTCTCAAGGAATCCTTAAAACCCATTTTTTCACGTCCTTAATGCCTGAAATGCCTCCTCTTTGAAAACACGAGGGCAATGCCGTGCTCGTCCGCTGCCTGTATTACTTCCTTGTCCCTAATGCTTCCGCCCGGGGCAACAATTGCTGAAACGCCGGCTTTTGCGGCGATATCGACGCTGTCCCTGAAAGGGAAGAAACCATCGGAGGCAAGAACCGCTCCCCTGGCTTTCCCTGAGGCTTTTTTTACCGCCAGTTCCACCGCATCGACCCTGCTCATCTGCCCTGCTCCAATGCCCACAGTGGCAAGCCCTTTAGCCAAAACTATTGCGTTGCTTTTAACGTTTTTTACCACACGGAACCCAAACTCCAAATCGCGCATTTCCCCGTCGCCAGGCGATTTCTTTGAAACAATGCTGAATTCCTCGCTGGATTCCCGGACGGAATCAGCATCCTGAAGTAGGAGACCCCCTTTCACCTTCCTGAAATCCATTCCGCGCTCCGCGCGCCTGAAGGGAAGCTTTAGCACGCGCAAGTTCTTTTTCCCGCGGAGTTCTTTGAGCGCGCGGGCATCGAATGCCGGCGCGACCACGACTTCGTTGAAGAATGCTGCGATTTTTTCCGCTGTTTCCAAATCGCATTTTTTGTTCAGCGCAATTACCGAACCGAAAGCGCTTTTCTCGTCGCATTCAAGCGCGAGGGAGAACGCTTTGCCGAGTTCTCCCGCACAGGCAACCCCGCAGGGGTTGTTGTGCTTTACTATTACTGCCGCCGGCTCATGGAACTCGAGCGCAATTTTAACCGCGGAATCCGCGTCCAGAAAATTGTTGAATGACAGGGGCTTTCCGTTCAGTTGTGAGGCGGAAGCGATGCCGCTTTCCTGCGGGAATTCCTGGGCGTAAAGAGCGCCTCTCTGGTGCGGGTTTTCCCCGTAGCGCGTTTCCTGCTTTTTTTTGAAAGAGAGGGAAATTTTTTCCGGGAATTCCCGCAATGGGGAAAAATAGCGCGCAATAACCGCATCGTAGTGGGCGGTTAGGGCGAAAGCCTTTGAGGCGAGCGCTTTCCTTGTTTTAAGGGAGAGTGCGCCTTTGCGCTCCTGCATTTCTCTGGCAACCGGGGAATAATCCTCAGGGCTGCAGACAACAGCAACCGATGAATAATTTTTAGCCGCCGCCCTTATTAATGCCACTCCACCTATGTCAATGTTTTCAATTGCCTCTTTTTCCGGGGGATGCCCTGCAATCGTTTCCCCGAAAGGGTAAAGGTTAACCACAACCAAATCGATAAGGGGAATGCCTTTTCCATCCAGTTCCTTGAGGTGCTCCGGGTTTGAGCGGTCTGCGAGAATGCCCGCGTGTATTTTGGGGTGCAGTGTTTTTACTCTGCCTCCTGCCAGTTCCTGCGAGCCGGTGAAATCCGACACTTTTTCCGCCGGAATTCCTTTTTCTTTCAGAAACTTCCAAGTGCTGCCGGTGGCAACAATTTTAACGCCGAGTCTTTTAAGAGAGGAGCAGAATTCCTCCAGTCCTTCCTTGCTGTAAACGGAAAAGAGCGCTCTCATTTTTTCACCCCCGCCGCTTTCTCCGCGGCGTTCACTGTATTCTCCATGAGGCACGCTACAGTCATCGGTCCCACCCCGCCCGGCACGGGGGTAATGAATGATGCTCTTTCTTTTACCGCTTCAAAATCAACGTCCCCGCAGAGCTTTCCGCCAACCCTGTTTATGCCGACGTCTATTACAACCGCGCCGGGCTTCACCATTTCCGCTTTTATGAGATTCGGGACTCCGGCTGCAACCACAAGCACTTCGGCTTGCGGGGTTTCCTGTCCAAGAAATTGCGTGAATTTGTCGCATATGCTGAGAGTGGCATTCCTGTTCAAAAGCATTATTGAGAGAGGCATTCCAACTGCGCCGTGCCCCACAATGCAGGCGCGTTTGCCCTGCAGTTCTGTGCCCGTGCTCTCTATTAGCTTCACGACCCCGCAGGGAGTGCAGGGCGCAAGGAATTCATTTCCCCGGACAAGCTTCCCCAGGTTCGGGGAAGTGAACCCGTCAACGTCCTTGTCCGGGGAAACGGTTTCAATTACCTTCCTTTTGTTAATTCCATTAGGCAGCGGCAGCTGGACGAGAATGCCGTGAATTTTTTCATCGGCGTTCAGTTCCTTTACTTCTTTTATTATTTCTTCCTCAGGCGTTTTTGCGGGCAGTTCTATTTTTCTGGAAAGAATTCCGAGCCCTGCACATGCTTTCTCCTTCTTTTTCACGTAAATTTTTGAAGCGGGGTCTTCGCCGGCAATTATTACCGCGAGACCCGGCACAACGCCTTTTTCACCGAGCGATTCAATCCTTTGCCGGAGCGAGGACTCCAGTTCTGCGGCAATTTTTCTGCCGTCGATTATTTCCGCGGGCATTCTCTCACCTATCTGAATTCCTCTTTCAGTGAGAAATCCTTTTCCCTAAGTTCCCCTTTCAGCGAGGAAAAATATTCCGCCAGCTTTTTTTTCAGTTCAGCGTCCGCCAAGGCAAGGATTTTTACGGCGTGAAGCGCCGCATTCTCCGGCTCCAGGATTGTGCAACAGGCAACGCTGCCGGGCATTCTCAGCGAGGAAAGCAAATCAGCGAAATCAAATTTTTCCGAAAGCACGGGGCAGTTTATGACCGGAAAGGAGGAATGACCAGCAATTACCGGACCGAGAGAATTGCTCCTGCCCGCGACGGCAATAAAAACCGCGTTTTTCCGGCTTTCCCCGTACTCTTTCACCGCGTCAAGCACCTCTGCGGCGAGCTTGTGCGCGGAAAGCGCTCTTACCTCAAAGCGCACGGAGGGAAAATTCTTCCTGAGGAAGGAAGTTATCTTCTTTGCTGTGCTGCGGTCTTTCTCCGACCCCATGAAAATTATTACTGCGGACTGCATTTTCATCTCCCCTTGGAATATATTTCGCCCAGAACCTCTTTTAAGCTGCGCGCTTCAAACCATTTTCTGTCCAGATACTGGTTCGCTCCAGCCCTGTACATTTCCGAAAACAGTTCAAGGAATTTTTTTGGCAGCGGCTTGGGATTAATGCCGCAGTATTTTTTCCAATCCGCGGCGCCGCTCCTTGCTGCAGTTTTTTTTGCGCTGTCCACCGCTTCCACCCATTCAGGTTGAATGCGCTTGTAATGCTGCCTTGCCACTTCCTTGCTCACCTCTCTGCCCTGGAAGGAAAAGCGGTTTTCGTCAAACGTTCCGCAGACATCCGCTACAAAAAGTTCGTCGTTGAAGTAAAACGCTTCAATTTTTCCGTCTTCGTTTTTGAACCCGCGGCTTTCCGCGTGCTTTGAAATTACTTCGTTGACCTTGAACGCGATTCCCTCGAGTTCTGAGAAAAGATTCTCGCCGAGGCAGGAAATTTCAATCGCTTCCTCCCTTCGCAAATAACGGTCCTTTTTTTCCAGCTTGGTGGAAAAATCTATCACTGGTTTTTCCAGTTCAAGGCTTTCCTCCGGCCATTCCCCGAAATCAAGTCCCAGGTCGCGCGGGGAAAATCTTGCCCTCACAGAGGACCCGGGGGGCAGGAAATTCCTGTAAATTATTTCCAAGGGAACCAAAAA
>Ga0180432_10000766_pt1 | contig 52312 bp, 45 predicted proteins | sample SS_ome_10_FD_132414 | JGI IMG/M metagenome (GOLD analysis project Ga0180432, IMG submission 132414) | Hypersaline lake sediment archaeal communities from the Salton Sea, California, USA - SS_1_MS_2 metaG | ecosystem: Environmental > Aquatic > Non-marine Saline and Alkaline > Hypersaline >...
CAAGACGGGCAAGGGGGTGATACCGGGCCTGGGTAAAAACGGCCTCAAGGAGTAAGGGAATTGGAACAAGGGTTCTGGAACTGGCAACCACATCATGTAAGGAGGATGGGATGATGAAATCAAAGACCTTGGTTATAGGTGTAATGCTTCTCTTCGGTTTTTTGCTCATTGGCGCCGGAGCCGTGTATGCTGAAAAGGTGATCAAAATCGGCGTATCGGGCCCTCTCCAGAAAGAGGCCGGTATCGGCGATAAGAACGGCGCTGAATTGGCCGCCAAGGAGATCAATGAGGCCGGCGGGATTTTGGGCCACAAGGTAGAACTCTACTTTGCCGATGACGGGGCGCGGGCGGAAATCGGAATTAACGCGGTAAAAAAGCTCATCTTTGACGACAAGGTGGATGTCATTACCGGAGGCTGGCTGAGTGGTGTCGGGTTGGCCCAGGCCAACCACATCTTTGACGCAAAGAAACTCTGGCTCAATGTGGGTCCGGCCACGCCCAAGTTGGTCAATTACGTGAAACAGGACTATGACAGGGCCAAGTACTTTTTCCGGGTCGGTTGTGTAAACTCTGACATGTTTGCCAAGGATATGGTCTTTTTTGCGAGGGATTTTTACAAAGATAAGATGGGATTGACCAAGCTGGCCCTCCTGCCTGAGAGTTCGGTCTGGGCAAGAGAGATGGCCCGGTACCTCCAGCCCCACTTTGCCAAGGCAGGCTTTGAAATCGCTTACATGGACGTTTTTGATCCCAAGCAAACCGACTTTTCCCCCCAGTTCAGCAAGATCAGGAGATCCGGGGCCCAGGTGCTCTTCACCATCCAGGCGGCCGCCCCCGGGGTGCCTCTCACCAAACAGTGGGCCGACACCAAGTTGCCTGTACACCAGGCCGGGTACAGCCTGGCCTCCCAGGTCTTCAACTTCTGGGATAAGACCGGCGGCAAGTGCTATGGGGAAGTCACCCAGCTTATTAACGGCGGCAGGGCCCCCATCACGGACAAGACCATTCCCTTTTATGACAAGTACGTGGAGACCTTCGATATAAGCCCCACCTATACGGCCTTTGGAACCTACGATGCCCTCTATCTCCTGAAGGCCGCTGCAGAGAAATGCCAGTCCCTGGATACGGATAAGCTCATCAAGACCATTGAAGGCATGGCCTTTCCCGGTACCGCAGGGCTTATCAAGTTTAATAAGTACCACGAAAACGTATACGGCCCCGAGGGCAAACAGCCGGTGTGGGTCCAGTGGCAAGGCCCCAAAAAGATGGAGGTCATCTATCCGTTTAAGTGGAAAACAGCGGATTACATCACGCCTCCCTGGATTAAATAGCGCATAGACCATAACAAGGGCATTTGGGGCGTTCTCTCTTGAGCGCCCCAAATGCGGAAACGCCTTCCATCACTATTCAAAGGATAGGGTTATGCTAACGCTGTTGGAAATTCTTGTGTATGGGGCGGTTCAGAGCGCGGTATACGCCCTCCTGGCCATTGGATTCTCCCTCATTTTCGGGGTGGCCGGCGTTGTCAATCTCGCCCATACCGGGTTCTACATGGTAGGGGCCTACCTCATTTACACCTTTTTCTCGGTCTTGGGCCTCAACCTTTACTTTTCACTGATCCTTGCCGTGGGGCTTACCGGGGTCCTCGGGATGTTGGTGCAGCAGTTCTGCATCAAGCCCCTGATTAAGTCCGAGTACTCGGTCATGATCATCACGGTGGCCCTGGCCATGTTTTTCCAGGAGGTCCTGCTCTCCACCTATGGACCGGTGGATCGAAACCTCACCAATTTCTATGATGCGACGTACAAACTTTTCGGGCTGGTTACCATCGATGCCCAGAGACTCATCACCCTCATTGTGGCGATCATATTGATCGCTTTTTTATGGTTCTTCATCAAGCATACCCGGTTTGGACGCGCCATCCAGGCGGTGGCCCAGGATAATGAGGGGGCTATTTTCGTAGGGATCAGCCCCAACAGGGTTTATCTCCAGGTCATCTTTATATCAGCGGCCCTGGCGGCCATTGCCGGGGCGCTCATCGCTCCCACCCTCGGGGCCAGGCCCCATATGTGGGAACACCCCCTGGTGCGGGTCTTCATATGTGTGGTGCTGGGCGGGCTGGGCAGCTTTGAAGGAACCATCCTGGCAGCGGTCATCATCGGATACACAGAAGTGATCGTCTCATTCTGTCTTTCAAGCTACCTTGGTGAACTGGTCGCCTTCGCGATCATCCTGTTTGTACTCACCGTAAGGCCCACCGGGCTGATGGGAAAGAGGGCTGTGTCATGAAGCAAATAAGTTATACTGCAGATCAAATATCACTGCCACCGAGTCCATTACACTGGAAGCGATTCAGACCGCACATGGTCGCCGTCTGTTTACTGCTCCTTGTGCCCCTCTTTATAAAATCCACTTATGTGATCGACCTGCTGATCCTGTGTAATATCTACGCCATGTTTCTCTCGAGCTGGGACCTGTTGACCGGGTATACCGGCCAGATCAGCTTCGGACATTCCCTGTTTATCGGGTCGGGTGCTTACACGGCAGGCATCCTCAGCTTTTATTTCCAGGTGCCCATCCTTATTACCGTCCCCTTGGGAGGTGTGGTGGCGGCCCTGTTTGGACTTCTTTTGGGGATTCCCTGCTTGAGGCTGAAGGGACCCTATCTGGCCCTGGCCACCTTTGCGGCCTCAGGGGTCCTGGCGGCCTTGACCGCGGTCTTCTGGGAGTATTCAGGGGGGGAAGACGGCCTTTACGGCATAGCCTCCGTGAGTGCAAACTATGTGGTCAAGTATTACTGGTCACTGTCCCTGATGATTGTCATCTGCGGGTTCCTGCTTTTCCTGGTGAATTCTCAATATGGGCTGATACTTCAGTCGATCAGGGAAGATGAATCCGCTGCCGAGGCCTCCGGCATCAATGTGACCCGCTATAAGCTCATCACCTTTGTGCTGAGCGGTTTTCTGGCGGGTATCGCCGGTGCCTTCTACTCTCATACCCAGATGCATGTGGGGACGGATCAGTTCTCATTGCACCTTTCCATCATGGTGGTCCTTATGAGTGTGGTGGGTGGACTGGGGACCATTGTGGGGCCTATCGTGGCTGGTTTTCTCTTGATCCTCCTCAATGAGTGGCTGCGCGTCATTGAGGTGGTCCGGGTCCTGATCTATAGCTTCTCGGTAGTGCTGATCCTTTTATTCATCCCAAAAGGCATTGTTCCCACCGTTATTTCAGGGATACAAAAAGGGATCGAAAAAATGAAATCACCCGCAAGGAGCTGAAATCCATGAGTGATTTTTTAGAAGTAGAGTCATTATCCATAAGTTTTGGCGGTTTGAGAGCGGTGAGTGATTTGGATTTCGCTGTGGAGCGGGGTGAGGTCGTGGGAATCATCGGGCCCAACGGGGCGGGCAAGACCACGCTTTTTAACCTGCTCACGGGTTTCCTGGTCCCCACAGCCGGGGATGTGAGGTTTAAAGGGAAGAGCTTGGTGCGGAAAAAACCCCACCAGATTGTTGAACGGGGCATAGCAAGGACATTTCAGCTTGTGCGACCCTTTCAGCAACTGACGGTCCTGGAGAATGTAATGGTGCCCCATCTCTCCCCGAAAAACAGGCGAAAGAACAAGCACCGGGCGGAAAACCAGAAGCGGGCGTTAAATATCCTGGGTCAGGTGGGTTTGGGAGACAAGATCCACCTCTTGGCCTCGGACCTGTCCCATGGAGACCTGAGGCGGCTGGAAATGGCCAGGAGCCTGGCCGCTGACCCTGAACTTCTGCTTCTGGACGAACCCTTTTCAGGGCTTGCCGCCAAAGAGATCGAAACGCTTTCGGACCTGATTCATGCGGTGACGGATAGAGGGCTAACCGTGATTATCATTGAGCATAAGCTCCGGGAAATGATGAAACTGGTCAAGAGGGTGATCACCCTGGATTTTGGTATCAAGATCGCCGACGGCACACCTGAGGAAATCGCCAATAATGAAGCGGTCATAAAGGCGTACCTGGGGAAAGGGGGGGAGAAGTTTGTCACTTCTAGAGATTAAGGATCTTAGGGTCTCCTATGGCAAGGCCCTTATTCTGGACGGGATTGATTTGAGAGTGGATGAAGGTGAACTCCTGGGTGTGATAGGGCCCAATGGGGCAGGGAAGACCACCTTGCTGAGGGCCATATCCAAAGTGGCCCCTGTGGAAGGCTCTATTCGTTTCAAAGGGAATCAGATTGATTCCTTGAGCCCGGACAAAGTGGTCCAACTCGGAATTCTGCACTGCCCGGAAGGGCGACGCCTCTTCCCTGATCTGACGGTGCAAGAAAATCTTGCGCTGGGGGCCTATCTGAGAAACGACGAGGAAGGAATCCACAGCGACATGGAAGGCGTTTTTGAGATGTTTCCCGTCCTCGGGAAAAGACAAAGACAGGCCGCTGGGACCTTGAGCGGCGGGGAGCAGCAAATGCTGGCCATTGCCCGGGCCTTGATGGGCAAGCCCTCCCTCCTCCTCCTGGACGAGCCCTCAACGGGTTTGGCCCTTTTGGTGAAGCAGGATATTACAAATAAGATCAATGAAATCAGACAGAGTGGGGTGACTACAGTCCTGGTGGAGCAGGATACCCAGATGGCCTTTGATCTTGGAGACAGGATTTATGTGCTGGAGCAGGGCAAGATTGCCCTGGAGGGACCCAAGGACGATGTGGCTTCCAATCCTTACGTCAAAGAGATCTATCTGGGAATGGCATAAAGGAGAAAAAGGCGGCACAGCGTCCTCCTTTTGGGCAGGGTCATGAACCCGTTTTTGGGGGAGCCGTCGTATTTCAAAACTGATTGGGGCGCCTTCCCTGCCAAGGGAATCATTTGATATGAAACCTTTGACGTCCTTTCTTCTAAACCCCTGCCCCATCACATGATTGAACATCCATTAAATCCTTATAGAAGTCATATACGCCATGGCCTATCCTTATCTTTTTGAGTCCTTTGAGATTAAAGACCTGGTGGTGCCTAACCGCATCTTAATGGCCGCTATGGGCAATAATCTGTCAGGGGAGCGGGGTGTTATAAGTCCCCGGGCCATGGCCTACTACCTGGCGCGGGCCCGGGGCGGGGTGGGCATGATCATCACTGAGGCTGTGGCGGTCAGCCTCGTGGGCAGGCACAGGGCCGGGGGGTTATGCCTCTTCCAGGATGAGCACCAGGAGGGTTTGGGGCAATTGGTGGAGGCCCTTCACCAGGCGGGATCAAAATTGGCTATTCAGCTCAACCACGGAGGACGGCTTGTAGATCCAAGGGTGAGCGGAGGACGAGCTGTGGCGCCCTCAGAGATCGCTTCACCACCGTGGAAAGCGGTGCCCGAGGCCCTGAGCATTAACGGGATAGAAGAGACGGTCTCACAATTCGCCGCGGCGGCCAAACGGGCTGTGGACATAGGATTTGATGCGATGGAGATTCATGGGGCCCATGGCTATCTTATCCATCAATTTTTTTCACCCCGCTCCAATCAGCGAAAAGACAGGTATGGGGGCAGTCTGGAGAACCGCATGCGGTTTCCTGTGGAAGTGGCCGGGGCCGTGCGTGCGGCGGTTGGAGACAAGATTCCCTTAATCTTCAGGCTTAGTGCAGAGGAATATGAAAAGGAAGGATACCCGGTGGAAGATGCCCTGGCCCTGGGCCGGGCGTTGAAAGAAGCTGGAATCGATCTCCTCCATATCTCGGCAGGCACCACAGAAAACGCCCACTCTTCTTTGTATTGTATTCAACCCGGGGCGTTGCCGGAAGGCTGTCTGATCCATTTTGCGGAAAGGTTCAGAAAGGAAGTCGGGCCGCCCGTGGTGGGTGTAGGGCGCATTTCAACCCCTGAAACGGCCGAAGAGCTTTTGGAGGAACGCAAAGCCGACCTCGTGGCCGTAGGCCGTGGGCTGGTTGCGGATCCTGAGTGGCCGAACAAGGCCTCGGGCCGGTCAAAAGGGCCGTTAAGGAAATGTATCGGTTGCAACCGTTGCATCGAGGCCATTAGCAGCCAACAGCCCATTTGCTGTTCCGTGAACCCTGTGGCGGGATTTGAATATACCCGGCTCCCGAAAATGCCGAAGCACCTGAAAAGGATTTTGGTGGTAGGGGCGGGACCGGCAGGGCTGGAAGCGGCCTGCACCGCGTCGGACCTGGGACACCGCGTTTCCCTTTATGAGAGGGAAGATCGGATCGGCGGGCAATTGTGGGAGGCCTCCATGCCGCCCAAGAAGGGACTCCTCAAGTCCATCACAGACTATTATGGAGCCCGACTCAGCCAATCCACCGTGGAAGTCCATCTGGGCAAAGAGGTCACAAAAGAGACCATGAAAGAAGAGGATGTGGATGTCATCGTCCTGGCCACCGGATCCAAACCCCTCCGCCCCCCCATTGCAGGTGCAGACGATTCCCGCGTGGTGACCGCCCGTGACGTGTTGAGGTGCGAATGCGACCTGGAGCAAGATATCCTGGTTATTGGAGGGGGCCTGGTGGGTTGTGAGACAGCGGAGTTCCTGGCGGAAAAAGGTAAAGGCGTCCAGATTATAGAGATGCTGGAAGGCGTTGCCGGGGACGTGGAACCCAGGACAAGGGTCCTCCTCCTTGAGAGGCTCAAAGGTCTGGGTGTGGTGATCACCACGGAATGCAGGGTTGAGACCATAGGCCCCGGGTGCGTGGAGGTTGAAACAGGAGGCCGAAACCTGACTATCCCCGCAGGTCAGGTGGTTTTGGCCGTGGGTAGCCAGGCGGAGAAGGGACTTGAGGGTCAACTCCGGAAAGGGAATTGGAATGTATTGAGTGCAGGAGATTGCAGAACACCCGCTAACATCAGGGAGGCCGTTCACCAGGGCTTTAGGGTGATCTGCGAAGGCCTGGAAGAGGCCTGAGGCAACCTTGAAAGTTTTTCACCTGCCCTGTGCGATCTGGGAGGAGGGAGAGTATGGCGGTAACCAATTTGACCAAAAGCTACTACTATACCCCCGGCGAAATCCCGCCGGGAGCGACCCTGGGGGAGTATCTGGAAAAAACCATAGAGCAGTATCCGGAAAGGCGGGCCTTTGTGCTTCGGGAAAAATCCGTGACCTGGAAAGAGCTCGGAGGCATTGTGGAACGGCTCACCCTCGCCTTGATCGACCTGGGCATAAGCCATGGAGACAAGGTGGCGGTCTTGTTTCCCAACAGGCTTGAATTCATCTATGCCACTTTGGCCCTGGCCCGTATCGGTGCTACCCACATCCCCATCTCGGAGAGACTCCGAGAGCGGGAGATCCGCTTCATCCTGGAGAGGACCGAAGCCATAGCAATCATTATGGTGCCTGAGTTCTGGAAATTTTCTTTCTCAGACCTCCTTGCAAGGATCAAGGATGAACTCCCGGCATTGCGGTATATTATTACCTCGGACGAAAAAAACCACGACCACGAGATTCTTCTGGAGGATCTGATCAGTAAGGACTGGGAAGAAAAGTACCCCGACGATTACTATCACCGTGTTTACCTCAAAGAGCATCCCGTGGAGGCCGACGATCTTTTGGAGATTGTTTTTACCTCCGGAACCACGGGGGACCCCAAGGGGGTCATGCACACCCATAACACGAGATGCCGCTCGGCGCTGGGCACCATCAACGGGACCCGCCTCACCCATGAAGACATCTGGCTCATCATGGTACCCCTTTCCCATACCACCGCCTTGGTGAATGCCTATTACGCTTCCGTGATCAGCGGATCCTGTGGTGTCCTTTTGGAGACGTGGAACGTGGATGAGGCCTTTAAGGAAATTGAGCGGAACGGTGTGACCATTCCTATCGGGGTGCCCACCATGCCTATCATGATGCTCCAGCATCCGGATCTTGAAAAATACGACCTCTCTTCTCTAAGGAGTATGCTCCTGGCGGGGGCGCCCCTGCCCGTGGAAGTGGCCCGGCAGATCATCGACAAGATGGGGTGCTATCTTACCTCCGCCTATGGGATGACGGAGACGGCCGTGAGCAATCTCACCTCATTGGATGATCCCGTGGAAGTGGTGTGTACCACGGTGGGAAAGCCCCAGCCGGGGATGGAGCACAAGGTGGTGGACGAAAAACGAAGGATCATCCCTGTGGGCCAGAAGGGGGAGGCCTGTGCCAGAGGCCAGAACGTGTGCGTCGGGTATTTTAAGGATCCCGAGCGTACGGTGGAGGTCATTGACGATCGAGGGTGGATTTACAGCGGGGACCTGGCCAAACTGGATGAGGACGGAAACCTTGTGATTGTGGGACGGATCAAGGATGTCATTGTAAGGGGTGGGGAAAACATCTCTCCCACCGAACTGGAGGATATCCTCTATACCTATGACAAAGTGGAGCAGGCCGCCGTGATCGGCATTCCTGACGACAGGCTGGGAGAAGGGACTTGCGCCTGTATTATCCCAAAGGAGGGCCAGCGTTTCACCTATGAGGAGATGAAGGCCTTTTTCAAGGACAAGGTGGCCAGGTTCAAAATCCCGGACCGGGTTGAATTCATGGAAAGCTTCCCCACCACTCCCAGCGGAAAGATCCGGAAGGTGGAATTGAGGGAGATTATGGCGGAAAAGGTGAAATCAGAGAAAGAATCCTAAGATCCCTATAAGGTGCGGAGGAACATGAAATGACACCACTGAAAATGAGTTACTGCCACAGGTTCGGACCCGACATGGCAAAGGGCCTGACCTTTGGAGAGATGTTGGAAGAAAGCGCATCCCGATTCCCTGATCACACGGCCCTGTGGTTTTATGACCGCCAGTATACGTACCGGGAACTCCAAGAAAAAGTGGACCGCCTGGCCGCCGCCCTCTTGAAACTGGGCCTGAGAAGGGGGGACCGGGTGGGCGTGTTATTTCCCGACTGGCCGGAGTATACCCTCGCCCTTTACGCCTGTGCGCGCATAGGCGTGGTGGTCTCTCCCATGAATCCCCTCTACAGGAGGATGGAGTTGACCACCATCCTCAACCATCTGGAGGCCAAGGCCTTTTTCATGCCCAGTGAATGGCGGGAATTCTCTTTTGTGGGACTCATGGATGAAATTCGTGCCGAGATCCCCCACCTGGAGCATGTGATCGTCAAGGGAGAAGAGAGAAGCCCCTGGATGCTTAATATGGAGGCACTCCTGGAGGAGGATGACCCGGGAAAGGAGAAGGAGGCCCTGGCCGATTATCTCAGGGATAATCCCGTGGAGGCGGATGATCTCCTGGAAATCGCCTATACCTCCGGGACCACAGGCATGCCCAAAGGGGCGGTCCACACCCATAACACCCGCATGCTCCACTCCAAGGGCCTTGCCCAGCGCATGGGGGCCAACGAAAAAGACGTGTGGCTCTGCATGACCCCCTTGTTTCACACCACCGGTAATTGTGTGGTGCAACATACCGCCCTTTTGACAGGGGGGACCCTGGTGATTATGGGGCGGTATTCGGTGAGTGTTTCATTAAAAGAAATCGAGAGGACCGGCTCCACCATTGCCATTGGGGTGCCCACCATGTACATCGACTTGATGAACCATTCCGAGTTTGAAACCACCGATGTCTCCTCCTTGCGTTATGCCATTTTCACCGGGGCACCCATGCCTCCTGAGATCGCCTTGGAGATCGTGAAGCGATTCGGTTGCCACATTCTTCAGGGAGACGGGACCACCGAGTGCGGCTCCAATGTCCTGAGTCTTCCCGATTCTCCCATTGAGTCCATTGCTGAGAGCCCCGGGCCTCCGCTGGATGTGGGCAATGAAGTAAAAATCGCTGACCCTTCAACCGGAAGGATCGTCCCGGTAAACACCCCGGGAGAGATCTGCCACCGGGGAACGACCAATTTTTTGGGCTATTACAAGAATCCGGAGAAGACATCGGAATCGGTGGATGCCCTGGGCTGGTTCCATGCGGGAGACCTCGGCACCATGGACGAGGAAGGGAACATCCGGTTAAAGGGCAGGATCAAGGATATGATTGTCCGGGGGGGAGAAAACATCTACGCCACGGATATGGAAGGGATCGTGTACACCTACGAAAAGATCAAGGAGTGCCAGGTCGTGGGCTGTCCCGATGACCGTCTGGGGGAAAAGACCGTGGCCTGCGTGATTCCCAAAGATCCGGCCCAGGTGATCACCAGGGAAGAGATCTTGGCTTTCCTCAAGGACAGGACGGTAAAATACCTCATCCCGGATAGTGTGGTGAACCTGGATGACTTTCCCCGCACGGCAAGCGGGAAAGTCCAGAAGTTCAAACTCCGGGAAATCGTGATAGAGCGGGAAGGAAAGGAGGGGTGACCATGGGATCGTTGAGGATTCGGCCCTTGACCCTGTCTCGGGTCCAGGCCGACAAAGGGGTCATGACCTATTTGACCTATTACGGGGAAAAGATCTGGCGACCTTACATGTTTTTCATTATAGAAGGGGCGGGCAAGAATGTTTTGGTGGATACGGCCATCCATGCCGATGACTTCAATGCCTACCACCCGGGGCTAAAGGATTTCCCCATTGAGCATCTGGTGACCTTTGAAGAGGCCCTTTCCAGGGTTTCCCTGGCACCCGGGGATATAGACCTGGTCATCCAGACCCACTTGCATTTTGATCACTGTTACAATACAGGCAGATGCAAGAACGCAAAAATCATCGTCCAGGAAGAGGAACTGGCCTTTTCCCGCGACCCCCACCCCATCCTTTCCTGGCTTTATGACCCAACCCTTTTGGAAGGCCTCGAGATCGACCCCGTCCAGGGGCGCAAGGAGATTCTGCCCGGCCTAGAAGTTGTCCCTGTCCCGGGCCACACCCCGGGATGCCAGGCGGTCTCTGTGGAAACCACCGCCGGAAAGGCGGTGATCACTGGATTCTGCTGCATCAAGGAGAATTTTTACCCGGCCCCGGACATCAAGGAGCGGGTCTCTCCCTTTGCCGGATATCCCGTGATCATCCCCGGGATCCACGTGGACGGGGCCAGCGCCTATGAGAGCGTCTTAAAGGTAAAGGAACTTGCCGACATTTTGGTCCCCATGCACGAGCCCGAGATCATGGACCTCGAAGTGATTCCCTGAACCTTATTCACGAAGAACCTCAAGAGACACTACAAAAGGAGCATGGTTTAATGAATGAGCAGCAAGACAATCCCTTCCGGATGATGGAATATCTTGAGTCCGTGGCTCCCTACGTACCCGGGCTTCGGGTCCCTGAAGTGGCCGAGCGCTATGGTATCGCCCCTGAAAGGGTGGCCAAGCTGGCCTCCGCGGAAAATCCCCTGGGCCCCTCTCCCCTGGCCGTTCAGGCCATCCAGGATGCCCTCAAAGAGCTCTCCCTTTATCCGGATTGGCAATCCCAGGACCTTAGAGCGGCCATCGCCAGACATGTCGGAGTAAAAAAGGAACAGGTCATTGCAGGGTGCGGGGAGACAGAGCTTATGTCTCTTATCGTCCGGGTCTTTTCCGAGCAGGGGGAAGCCATTGCCTTTCCTCAACCCTCTTTTCCCATCTACGAGCAGATAAGCCTGGTGGAGAGAAGAAAGCCTCTGCCTCTGCCCATGGACCGGGATTTTAAGGTGGATCCGGAACGGATCCTTGAGGGCATCACCCCAAAGACCAGGGTCCTTATTCTTACCAGTCCCAACAACCCGTTGAGCACGGTCATTGACCGGGACACCCTGCGTTTTATCCTGGACCAGATATCTTCCAAAATACTGGTCCTTCTGGATGAGGCCTACATCGACTATGCGGACACAGGCACCCATGCAGACCTTCTGCCCCTTTACCCGAATCTGGTGGTGCTCCGGACCTTTTCTAAGATTTACGGTCTGGCCGGGCTCAGGGTAGGCTATGGTATGGCCCATGAGGCCGTGATCGGGGCCTTGATGAAAATCAAGCCCGCCTGGAACATCGGGAACCTGGCCTCATCGGGTGCTGCAGCCGCCTTGGGGGATCGGGATCATTATGAAAAGACCCGCACCCTGATCCGGGAGGGCCGCAAATACCTCTTAGAACGGCTCCAGGCCTTTTCCAATATCGCCGTGGTCATGGAACCCCAGGCCAATTTTCTCTGCATCCGTATCCTCGACCCTTCCAAGACCTCTGCGGATGTATTCAAGGGGCTTCTTGAGGGCGGAGTGATCACCAAGGACTGTGGTGTGTCTTTTAAAGGTCTGGGAGATCGCTTTATAAGGGTCGACGTAAACCTGAAGCCGAAGATGGATCAGTTTCTGGAACAACTGGCAAAGGTTATGGCATGAAAGGGGATAGCACTCCCTTCCAGGGGGCGGTCCACGTGGGCATAGATGTGGGCGGCACCTTTACCGACCTGGTGGCCTATGACGAGGGGACCCGGACAACCGTCTTTTTAAAGGTTCACACTACCCCCACGGATCCGTCTGAAGGCGTGTTTGAGGCCTTCCAGCAGCTTAAGGCCTCCCATGCCCGGGGGGCCGTCAAAAGGCTGGTTCACGCCACCACCATCGCCACCAATACCCTTCTCCAGAAGAGAGGGGCGAAGACCTGCCTCTTGACCACCCGGGGGTTCGAGGATGTATTGGAGATCCGCCGCCATAACCGCCCTCAGATGTACAACCTCTTTCAGGAGATTTCTCCTCCTCTGGTGCCCCGCCGTCTCAGATTGGGCATCGCCGAACGGATTGACGCGAGGGGAGACGTTCTCTCGCCCCTGGACAAATCCGGCCTCTTGGAGGCGATAGAAAGAATGGAGGAGGAGGGCATTGAATCGGTGGCCATCAGTTTCCTCCATTCCTATCGAAATCCCTTACACGAAGAGGAGGCCAGGGAGGAAATCCTGGCACATATTCCCCAGGCCTTTGTGTCTTGCTCTCACGATGTATGGCCCGAGTTCAGGGAGTACGAGCGAACCAGTACCACTGTGTTGAACGCCTATATCAGGCCTTCCGTAGATACTTATTTGGAGAGGATGGGAAAACGCCTCTCCCAGGAAGGTGTGGGCTCCTTTTCGGTGATGAAGTCCAATGGGGGTCTCAGCTCCTACGACAACGCCCGGCGCTTTCCCGTTCACCTCCTCGAATCCGGGCCCGCGGCGGGCATGGTATCCGCCGCATGGCTGGGTAAAGGACTGGGAATAAAGAATATGATCGCCTTGGACGTGGGGGGAACCACGGCCAAGGCAGGGATTGTGACAAGAGGTGCGCCCAAGGTCACCACGGAATTTCATGCCGACTCGGTTTCTCATGGAACCCCGGTGGGGGGCTATCCCATTCGAAGCCCTGTTATCGACCTGGTTGAAATCGGCGCAGGGGGTGGCAGTGTGGGCTGGATAGACGAGGCGGGCATTCTCAAGGTGGGACCGCGCAGTGCGGGGGCCGTGCCAGGGCCTGCCTGTTATGGGACAGGGGGGAATGAGCCCACCTTTACAGACGCCAACCTTGTGCTGGGATACCTGGATCCGGAGAACTTTCACGGGGGCCGGACAAAGCTATACCGGGAGCTCGCAGAAAAGGCCATTTATGACAAGGTTGCCAGGTTTTTCGGCTGGTCCCTGGAAAAGGCCGCATCCGCCATGGTGCGGATTGGAAGGGCCAACCTGATGGAAATGGTCCGCCTTGTATCCATCCAAAAGGGACTTGATCCCAGAGATTTTTCTCTCTTGGCCTATGGAGGAGCCGGTCCCCTCCACGCCAGTACTATTGCCAAAGATCTGAATATCCGCCGCACCATCGTGCCTCCCCTTGCCGGGGTGTTTTCCGCCTTGGGGTTGCTGGTGGCCGGTGTAAAGCATGATTTGGTGAGAACCCGTCCCTATTTAACGGATGAGATCTCCCCCTCTGAGGGTCCCAAGGCGTTCGCCGATCTAAAGGGACAGATGACTGACCTGTTAAAACGAGAAGGGAGTTCCTGGTCCCGGGTTTCCATGTTTCGTTCCGTGGACATGAGATATCTGGGGCAGGTCTTTGAGTTGACCGTGCCCATTGACGGTGAGCTGGGAGACCCGGAGGAGGTTCGTTTGCTCGAGCGTAAATTCGAGGAGAAATACAAGGCCGCCTTTCATTACAGCCTGCCGGGTTCCCGCGTGGAAATCGTCAATTTCAGGCTCACCGCCACCATCGGTGATGCCGTCCCCGGCCCGGACAACCTCCTGAAGCGGATTTCCGCATCAACCGAGGAAAGAGGGGAGGGTGTGCGTAGGGTTTTTCACGGCTCCCGCAATGAATATATCGAGGTCCCGGTATTTCGAAACGGCGGCGTCCGGGCCGGTGGGCAGATCCCCGGGCCCGCCCTCATTGACACCGCCGATACGACCATTTTTATCCTGGAGGACCAAAAGGGCCTTGTAGATGAAAGGGGTTGTCTTGTCATCGAATCCAAATAAGCGCAGGGAAGAAAAAGAAGGCCCCGTTGTTTCTTCAGATCCTGTGACCTTTGAAATCCTCCGCAGCTCCTTCTATTCCATATGTGAGGAGATGAAGAGCGTGATTATGCGCGCCGCCTTTTCACCCCTCATCAGCCTATCCTCGGACCTCTCCTGTGCCCTGGCGGATGCCACGGGAAAGGTGATCGCCCAGGGAAATGATATCGCCGTTCATTTAGGGGCCATGCCCAATTCCATTAAGGGGGCCCTGGAAGCGGTTTCCCCTTCCCGGTTAAAGCCAAAAGACGCCATTTTGACCAATGACGTATATAACGGCGGAAGCCACCTTCCCGACATGACCTTGATAACACCCCTGTTTTTCGAGGGTGAACTCATCGCCTATGCCGTAAACCGGACCCATTGGCCGGATGTAGGCGGCTCTGCACCGGGCAGCTCCAGCGTGACCCAAGAGATTTACCAGGAGGGCATTCGGATTCCTCCCGTGGTGATGTTCAAACAAGGGGAGCTGGATCCCCAGCTCTCCAGCCTTGTGCTGGCCAACGTACGGGTCCCGGAGGAAAGGCTTGGAGACCTTCACGCCCAGTTTGCGGGGAATATGAGGGCCCTGGAGAGGCTTGAAGAGCTGATCCATCGATATGGACTGGAAGACGTAAAAAAGGTTATGGGGGAGACCTTAGGTTATTCCCGGGCCCTTATTGAGAAAGAGATCCAAAAGATCCCGGACGGAAGGTATGCATTCGAGGAATACATGGACGGTGACGGTTACAGTGCGGGGCCCGACGGCCGGGGCCTTAGGCTTTGTGCTTCCATTGAGGTCAAGGGAAAGTCCGTCCAGGTGGATTTCACAGGGTCTGCTGCTGCCACCAAGGGGCCCGTAAACGCGCCTTTTGCGGTCACCGCCTCCAGCGTCTATTATACCCTTCTGGCCGTGACCAACCCATCCATCCCGCCCAACTCCGGGTGCTATGATCCCATAGATATTATCGCGCCCCGGGGGACCATCGTGTGTGCGGAACATCCCTATCCGGTGGTTTCTGCCAACACGGAGACATCCAACAGGATTGTGGATGTCCTTCTCGGCGCCTTTGCCCAGGCCATTCCTGAAAAGGTTATCGGAGCCAGCTATGGCTCGGCCTGTATCGTGACCATGGGAGGTGTAAATCCGCGGACGGGGACAGATTTTGTCCACTACGAAACCGTGGGCGGTGGGATGGGGGCCCGCCCGGACCGGGACGGCATCAACGGCCACCGGGTTCATATGGGCAATACCATGAATGTCCCTGTGGAGGCCGTGGAGGCGGCTTTCCCTGTCCGGGTCTGCGCCTATGAGTTGATTCAGGGTTCAGGGGGTCGGGGCAGACACGCGGGGGGGTGCGGGGTCCGGCGCGTGTATGAGGCCCTGGGTCCCGGGATCCGCTTTTCCGTTCTCTGCGAGAGGGCTCTCCACCCGGCGTGGGGTCTTCAAGGGGGAGAATCGGGAAGACGGGCCTTTATATACATCCAGGATTCCCGGGGCGACAGAACGCCGTTGCCCTCAAAGGTGGCCTCTGTGGAATTGGCACGAGGGAGTCGGCTTTGCATAGAAACCGCAGGCGGGGGAGGCTATGGGCCCGTCCGGGAAAGGGCCGAGGTGGAGGCCCATGGGGTTTACCCCGTTGTTGCATAAAAGGCGCTTAAGGATTCGGCATTTCGCCTTCTATGACTTCAAATGCCGCTTTTAACGCTTTAAATCTGGAATTCACCAACAGTGATATCCAGGCCCTGGACATAAAATGACATAAGTTTCTGTTTTTACTGCAGTTATATGTCTAGGGGCTCGATGCGTTTGCAACAACGGGGTTTAGATCCCAATGATTGTTTCTAGGAGAGCAGGAGGAAAAAGATGACGGGAAGGACAATACATGCAGGGACCGGGGCTTGTCCGCTGAGGGCGGGTCTTCTTGTCCCCTCTTCCAACACGGTCATGGAGGTGGATTTCTATCGCAACCTGCCCGGACACATCACCCTGCATCCGGCCAGGATGTACCTGGAGGAGACCACCCGGGAGGCGGAGGTCAAGATGATAGAAGAATTCGCCCCTGCCGCGGCCGGGCTGATCAAAACCGCAAAACCCCATTTTGTTATTTTTGGGTGCACCTCGGCGGGTTCCTTGGGAGGGCCTGAGTATGATCAGGAGATCTGCACCCGCCTTTCGGAGATTACCGGGGTCCCCACCATAGGGGTTTTTTCTTCGGTCCGCCAGGCCCTTCTCCGCTCCAAGGCCAGGACCGTTGCCGTCATTACGCCCTACATAGACGATATCAATGCCAGCATCAAGAAGGGATTGGAAGGCGACGGCTTTACGGTGGCGGCCATTCACGGGATGGGAATCGATGTGAACTTTGACCTGGCCCAACCGGGCCCCGAAGAGATCACTGACTTTTGTTATGACAAGCTGAAAGGAGTAGATGCAGACATCATCTTTATCTCCTGTACAAATTTTAGGGCCATGGATGCCTTACCTCTGCTCAAGGAGCGGTTTTCTCAACCCATAGTGACGAGCAACACGGCCACACTGGAGGCGGTTCTCATCAAGGAAAAGGGGCTGAGAGAGGGGGCTGAACAGGAAGAAAGACGTTTTTCCTCATGACTTACAGGGCCCACAAAAGGGGCAAGAAGGAGGCCTATGAAAGGCGGGGACATTACATCGAGGTTGGCGGATTTTATCGAAAACACGAAAATATCCCGTGTCCCCTCATCTGTGGTGCAGGGGGCAAAGCTCTTGGTGACTGATTTTTTGGGGGTGGGGGCGGCCGGATCTGCGGAAGAGCCCGCCAAGATCCTGCGATCACTTATAAGGGGGGAGCTGGCCGGGGGTGCGTGCACTGTTATCGGCAGTGATCTTCAGTGCCATCCCACGTGGGCCTCCCTGGCCAACGGTATTTCCGGTCATCTCCTGGATTACGACGATGTGAGCCAACCTATGTACGGACATCCCACCGTGGCCGTGTTGCCCGCATGTCTGGCCCTCGGAGAATACTTGGGGGCCAAGGGGGTCACCGTATTGGAATCCTACATTGTTGGGCTGGAGGTGGCCGTAAAGCTGGCCTACGGGATGAACCCGGCCCACTACGAGCAAGGCTGGCATGCCACATGTACTTTAGGCACCATGGGGGCTGCGGCGGGGGCGGCCAGGCTTTTGCAGCTAAAAGGAGAGCGCCTTCGGAGTGCCTTGGCCCTTGCCGCATCACAGGCGGGCGGGCTCCAACAGAACTTTGGAACCATGACCAAACCCTTTCACCCGGGAAGGGCGGCTGAAAACGGCGTGTTGGCCGGCGTTCTGGCGCAACACGGGTGGACCGGGGACCAGAATATCCTGGATGGGGCCCGGGGTTTTTTTCAAATGTTCTGCGGTGACGGCAACTATGAGGCGGAAAGGAGCGTGGCGCGTCTGGGAAGGCCTTTTGATATCGAAGAACCGGGCATCATCTTGAAAAAATATCCTTCCTGTGCCTTTTCACATCCCGTCATTGATGCAGCGCTGGACGTTGCCCAGGCCCCCCATTATGATCCGGAAGCAGTAGACCGTGTGGAGGGTCATATCCATCCCCTGGCGGATCAAATACTTATTCACACGCATCCCAGAACTGGGTTGGAAGCCAAATTCAGCATGGAGGCCTGTATCGCCCTTGCCCTTGTGGACGGCCAAATAAACCGGCGGTCTTTTGCCGATTACAAGATCACCAGCAGGCCTATCAAGGATATGATGAACAGGGTGGGGAGAGAAGTGAAAACCGGAGAGAAAGCAGGGCCTGCGGAATTCGGGCCGGCCACGGTAAAGGTCTTCCTCAAGAACGGAGAGTTGCTCCAGGCCCGGGTTGAGAAGGCCAAGGGCAACCCTGAAAATCCCCTGAGCCCTGAAGAGATTCAGGAAAAATACAGGGACTGCTGCTCAGGTATAATTCCGGAAGAATCCATTGAGGAATCGGTTGCCCTTGTGGATGACCTGGAAAGACTGGAGAACATTGGTCCGTTAATGGCGTGTTTCAGGATACCCTGAAGAGACAAAGGCAATCTTCGCCTTTTTCCAGAAAGAGTCGGCCTTATCCGGTCTTGGGCAACCCCTTTTTCCGAACCAAAACCCTTGTTGCAAAGGAGAAGGACATGTCGAATTTAAAGATAAGGCCCATTTCCACCGGGCGTTTTCTTGAAGCGGAGAAATCCAATTTTACTTATGGCATGGATCAGGGACTCAAGATCGAATCGGCGGTGCTCATGTATCTTGTTGAAGGGGGTAGCACCAAGATACTCGTGGATACGGGCGGGAGCGATACGGAGTGGGCGGGCCGGTACCATCATCCCCTGGAGCGGACTCCGGACGAGGAGCCGGTGAAGGCTCTAGAGAAGGTGGGTGTGGCGCCGTCTGATATCGACGTAATCGTGAACACCCATCTTCACTGGGATCACTGCTTCAACAACCATCTCTTTCCCAGGGCCAAGATCCTGGTCCAGGCCGAAGAAATGCGTTACGCCATTCTGCCCCTGCGCTGCCAGGCCTTGTTTTATGAGTCCCAACTGATCGGGATGACGCCTCCATGGCTTCGCACCCTGGATCGCATGGAGGCGGTGGAAGGAGAAAAGGAAATCGAGGAGGGGATCAGGTTGATTCCCCTTCCCGGTCATACCCTGGGCTTCCAGGGCGTCCTGGTGGAACTGGAGAGCGGGCCCTGTCTCATTGCCGGGGATAACTGCCCCCTGTTTGAGAACTGGGAAGGTAAAGACGGATCCGGCCACATCCCGCCTGGAATTCATGCGGATCTCCGGGCATGTTATGATTCCTTCAACAGGATGGATTCCTTGACGGACAGGATTCTGCCCGGACACGACCTCAAGGTATTGGACCGGGAGATATATGAATAGGATGCCGGCTTGGCCTGGATCTTAGGCGGGTTTTATCGAGCATCTTGACCCCTGTTCCACGCAATCACCAACCCCAGAGCGAAGGAGGAGACCATGAAGATTCGTAAGATAGTCACCATTGTTGAAGAGACCTTCATTGAAGGGTTTAAGGAGGTGGGAGGCCCTGTTCGAATGGCTGCCAGTATGGCGGTCATCGAGAATCCCTTTGCAGGTCGGTACGAGGAGGACTTGAGTCCATTGATTCGCGACTACAGCACCCGCCTGGCCGATGAACTCGTACCCAGGGCCAGAAAGGCGCTGGATGCCGAAGTGGAAGGATACGGCAAGGGGGCCCTGGTCGGGCTGGATGGAGAGATCGAGCACGGCTCGGCCATCATTCATACCCTGGAGTGGGGTAAACCCTTCAGAGACGCCATCGGAGGGGGGAAGTCCCTGCTGCCTTCCGCGGAGAAAAGGGGCTCCGCCGGGGTGCCCCTGGATGTCCCCATCAAGCATAAGATCGATGACCACATCCGGTCTCACCACCAGACCATGGAAGTGCGGATACCGGATGCACCGAGGGCAGACGAAATCGTGATTGTGGCTGCATTGGCAAACTCAGGGAGGGCCCATCCCAGAATCGGTGATTTGAAGGCGGAGATGAAAGACAAGGGCATGGAGGATTTTACAGGGTAGGGAAGATCCCCCGCCCTTGGATGGAGGAGGTTTATGGAGATGTTTGAATCTGTCGGTTTTATCGGCCTGGGTATGATGGGGTTACCCATGTCAAAAAAACTCATTGAGGCGGGCTATAAGGTGGTGGGCTACGACGTTGATCCGGGGGCCCTGGAGCAGGCAAAGGCCAACGGCGCCGAGACCGCCTCATCCCCCCGGGAGGTGGGGGAGAGGTGCGATCCGGTCATTACCATCGTACCCAACTCGGACATCGTCGAAGAAGTGGTGCTGGGCCCTGAGGGGGTGATACAGGGAGCCGGAGAGGGGGGTGTCCTGATTGAGATGACCACGGCCTATCCCATGAGCACCCTTAAGGTGGCAAAGGCCCTGGAAGCGCGGGGGGTCCGGATGCTGGACGCCCCGGTGAGCGGTGGGGTTGTGGGCGCGGAAAAGGGGACCCTCAGTATCATCGTTGGTGGACCGGAAGATCTTTTCGAACAGTGCAAGCCCCTCTTTGAAGTCATGGGCAAGAACATTTTTCATATGGGGGCGGTCGGGGCCGGACATACTATGAAAGCGGTGAACAACTTCTTGTCCGGTTGCTCCATGGTAGCCACCTCCGAGGCTGTGGCCCTGGCCACCAAGGCCGGACTGGAACCCAAAAAAGTGGTGGATGTGCTCCAGGTCAGCACGGGCCGGAGCTATGCCACGGAGTGGAAATTCCCCAGGTTTGTACTCCCCAGGAAGTTCGACGACGGGTTCCGGATCGAGCTTTTCAACAAGGACCTGGATATCCTGACCCGGCTGGCCCGGGAACTCGGCGTGCCCATGTTTACGGCCCACACGGTGCAACAGATATTCAATTTCGCCATGGGCCACGGCTACGGCCCAAAGGGACACACCACCATCGCCCAGCTCATTGAGGAGTGGGCCGGTGTAAAGATGGAGGAGTAACCACCCGTTGATTCTTAGAAGAGCTCCTCCCGGGACTCTTCTTAGGGCTGTCTGGACACTGGCGGGCAGGGGGAGATGAACATGAAGCGGCTTGGGCTTTTAAATAACGAAATAGGATGGCGGGCCAAGGTGGGGTTGCTGGTCCCCAGTCCCAACTGGGTGGTGGAGACCTGGTTCAATAATGTGGCCCCCGAAGGGGTGGCCTTCCACGCCTCCAGGATGACTCTGGGAGAGATCAGCCCCGAAGCCGTGGAGGACATGGTCAAAGAGGGCCTGAGAGCGGTCCGGGAGGTGGCCAGTGCAAAGGTGGATCTCATCGCGGAGTGTTGCACCGTGTCCACCCTGATTAAGGGACCGGTATTTGAAGAAAAGATGATCAGTGAGTTTAAGGAGGAGGCCGGGGGTATCCCGGTGATCACGGCAACGGGCTCCATCATCAAGGCCCTGGAACGGCTGGACATGAAACGGATCGCCATCGCCCATCCCTATCCCGAGGCCTTTGATGAATGGGAAATACGGTATTTTACGGAGTGCGGTATTGAAGTGCTCGGAAGCCAGGGGATGGGCATCGTGGACGTACCCGGCTTGGCCGCCCCGTCCCCGGAGGAAATCTACCGCTTCGCGAAAGGCGCATGGATTTCTGAGGCGGACGGACTCTTCATCAGTTGTCTCAATTTCAGGGCCCAGTCCGCCATCCAGGCCCTGGAGGGAGATCTGATGAAACCCGTGGTGACCTCAACCCAGGCGACACTATGGAATATCCTTCGAACCGTTGGAGTCAATGAACCCATCCCGGGATATGGATCGTTGTTAAGCCGTTTTTAATCCCACAAAAGAGGCGATGGGTCTGCAGGCGGGGAAACCGCTTTGAGGTCCTGATGAAAGGGGCATCCATCATGAAAGACCTCCTTGAACCGGTTGTAATCAAGGGGATGAAACTCAAGAATCGGGTCGTCATGCCACCCATGGTCACCAATTTCGCTACAGAGGACGGGGCCGTGACCAGGCGGATGGTAAGATATTACCAGGAACGGGCCAGGGGTGGGGTGGGACTTGTTATCGTGGAGATGAGTGCCTGTCATCCCGCCGGGAAAGGCTTTCCCTGCATGGTGGCTGCGTATCATGACCGGTTCATCCCAGGTCTCAATGAACTCGCTGAAGGTATTCAGGTCTATGGGCCCTGCGCCGCCCTCCAGATAGGGCATGCAGGGAGGCAGACCAGCCGTCACATCTCGGGTTATCCCGTTAAAGCCCCTTCCCCCATTCCGGTTTCAGGAACGACTGAAATCCCCCAAGAAATGTCCCCCGGGGAGATTGAAGAGGCTGTTGAGGCCTTCGGGGCCGCGGCCCTGAGGGCAAAACGGGCGGGCTTTGACGCGGTGGAGCTTCACGGAACCCATGGGTATCTGCTGAACCAGTTCCTTTCGCCGTATACCAACCAGAGGGTGGATGACTATGGAGGGAACTTTGAAAAGCGGTTGCGCTTCGCCGTGGAGGTGATCCGGGCGGTGAGGGGCCGGGTGGGGGATGACTATCCGGTGTTATTCAGGCTGTGCGCCAATGAGTATCTGGAGGACGAAAAGGGCATTACCCTGTCTCTGGCCAAGGAAATAGGACCGAGGCTGGTAGAGGCGGGCGTGGATATGCTTCATGTCACAGGGGGCATGGGCGAGACCGGCGACCATCTGATTCAGCCCCTCTACTATGACCGGGCCTACAATGTGTATCTTGCCGAGGGCATAAAGGAGGTGGTGGGTGAAACCCCGGTCATTGCGGCGGGAAGCATCATGGATCCGGATCTGGCGGGCCGGATCCTCAAGGAGGGGAAGGCGGACCTGGTGGCCGTGGGGCGGGGACTCATTGCGGACCCCCAGTTTGTGAACAAGGCAAAAGACGGGGCCCCCCACCAGATAAGGCCCTGCATCCGGTGCAATGAGTGCACAGGACGCCTCAGAAAGGGCTTTCGCCTCAGCTGCACGGTCAATCCCATGATGGGCCGGGAAGAGGAAGAGGGTTTGACGCCGGTATTACAGGCAAAAAGGATCCTCGTGGTTGGGGGCGGTCCGGCGGGCATGGAGGCCTCACGGATTCTTTCCCTGAGGGGGCATGAGGTGATTCTTTGTGATCAGGGGGATTCCCTCGGGGGGCTTCTACGCCTGGCTGCGGTGCCCCCTTGGAAAAGAGACCTCCAGGGCCTCCTTGACTGGCTCAAGAGGCAGATCCAGGAAAGCGCGGTGCGTGTTCAGCTGAACACAGAGGTGGGTCCTGAATATGTGAAGAGACTGAAACCGGACGCCTTGATCCTGTGCACGGGGTCCATGCCTCACAGGCCTGCGGTTCCCGGTGCGGAATCAACGCCAACCGCCCTGGATGTCCTGAAGGGCGTTCCTGTAGGGGAGGAGGTCATCATCTGTGGAGGGGGTCTGGTAGGCTGTGAAACGGGCTGGTATCTTGCCGAACAAAAAAAGAAGGTGACCATCGTGGAAATGCTCCAGGATCTGGCCCTGGATATGGAGGCGAGGAGCAGGATGGCCCTGCTCAAGGGCCTGGTTGCACAAGGCGTAAGGAAGGTTTACCCCTTCAATATGCAGGAGATCATTGAAGGACACGGGGTGGTGGGGATTGACAAAGAGGGTCGAAAAAGGGAAATAAAAGGCGATACCGTGGTCCTGGCCACTGGCTTTAATTCCCATCGTCCTTTACCCGATCCCGGCCCGGAATGCCGGGAGTTCTTTATTATCGGGGATGCAAAAAGGCCCCGCCGCATCATGGACGCCATGGCTGAGGCCAACCATATCGCGCGGTTCGTCCTCTGATTTAGACACACAAATACACAAGAGGTTTTTGAAACCATGAACTCCAAAAGAGAAGCCCTTTCTCAGGGCCTTGAAGAAAAACTGGTGGACCATCTGGACCGTATCCGTTTCGAAGATCTTCCCCCGGGTGCAGTGGAAATCTCCAAGCTCCTGGTGATCGATTCCCTGGGCACCACGGTGGCGGGATCCCACGCCCCTGGATGCAAGCAGGTGGTGGACCTGGCCAAGGCCTGGGGAGGAGCGCCCGCCTCCAGCGTCATGGTTTACGGCGGTAAGGTGGCGCCCCCATTTGCGGCCCTGGCCAACAGCACCATGATGCACGCACTGGATTATGACGACACCCTGGACGCATCAGCGCTGCATACCTTTGTAACCGTTCTCCCCGCCGCCCTGGCGACGGCCGAGGAGGTGGGTTCAGTTAACGGAAAAGAACTTATCACCGCCCTGGTTCTGGGTGTGGACATGATCTGCAGGATGAGTATGGGAATCCGCCGCCCCCTCTCCTGGATACGAACCGCCACATGCGGCTCCTTCGGGGCGGCCGCCACCTGTGCCAAACTCCTGGCTCTGGACCGGGAGGCCGTCTGGAACGCCCTGGGTATCGTTTACAGCCAGACATCAGGCAACGCCCAGGGGCTCATAGAAGGCAAGCTCGTAAAACGAATGCAGCCGGCCTTTGCCAGTCAAGCGGGCCTTGTATCCGCCTTTCTGGCGCGTTCCGGCATTACGGGAAGCCGGGATTTTCTGGAAGGGACCTATGGGTTTTATAACCTGTACGAACGGGGAGATTACGATCCGGATGCGGTGGTATCTCGCCTGGGGGAACATTTTTCTATTCAGGACCTCAGCATCAAGCCCTATCCCTCCTGCCGGATGACCCACTCCTCCATAGACGCGGCCCTTGAGCTGCGGGAAAGGGCGGGAGACGCTTTGCAAGAAGTTTCCGGGGTCAATGTGGTCGTTTCTCGAATGGTGGCGGATATGGTGGGAAAGCCCTTCGTGGTGGGCACCAACCCCCAGGTGGATGCCCAGTTCAGTATTCCATACACCGCGGCCTGTGCCCTCTTGCGGGGCCGGGTCCTGCTGCAGGATTTCGAGGAAGAGGCCATCAGAGATGAAAGGATCCTGGAACTCGCGGAAAAGGTGAAAGTGGCTGTAGGCCCGGAGCTGTCAGAGAAGGATATCCTCCCCTCCGAAATAACCGTGGAACTGAAGGGGGGAGAATCGTACCGGTCGGTGATCTCCAGTCCCTTGGGGAACCCTTCCAAACCCATGGACTTGGAGCGGTGCAAGGATAAGTTCAAAAACTGTCTTGCCTACCGCGGGTTGGATCCGAAGGCTGAAAGACCCCGGGCGCTTCTATCCAGGCTGGAGGATCTCGAGCACATGCGGGACGTGAGCGAGATCCTCCCGCTTATGTTATTTTGAGGAGAAAGGGGCCATGAAGCTCGTCGTGTGTATCAAGCAGACTTTTGACACGGAGGCCAGGATCATCCTGAGGGAAGACGGCAGGATTGATACGGCCCAGGTGCAATATATTTTGAACCCCTATGATGAATACGCCGTGGAAGAGGCCATACGACTCAAGGAGACGTGGGGGGGTGAAGTGCTGGCGGTGACCTGTTCTTCAGGGGATGCAAGCAAAGCCATTCAGCAGTGTCTGGCCATGGGCGTGGAAGAAGGCGTTGTGATCTCAGATCCCGCCCTGGGTCAAGGGGACGGTCATATGACCGCATCGGCCCTAAGGGCTTTCCTGGCGGAAAGGGATTTTGACTTGATCCTGTGCGGGAGGATGGCCGTGGATGACGGTGCTTCGGAGGTTCCATCAAGGCTGGCCGAACTCCTGGGTGTGCCCCAGGTCAACGCCGTGTCCAAACTGAAAGTGGAAGACAGAAAGGTTCGTGCGGAGCGGGACATTGACGGGGGTTCGGCCTCTATCAAGGTGCCCCTGCCTTGCGTGGTGTCCGTGCAAAAAGGAATCAACACGCCCCGTTATCCCTCTATGAGGCATATCCTCCGGGCCAAGAAAATGAAGATTCGGACAGTGGGCCTCTCTGAGCTTTCCCTGTCTCCCGAGGAATCAACCCCTTTGGTGGAGGTGATGGAAGTGACACTCCCTGCAAAACGGGAGAAGGGCCGGATCTTTGACGGCCCTCTTGAGGGGGCCGTGGACCAGGTGGTTGATGTGCTCAAGGAGAAGACGAAGATATGTCAGTGATTTTGGTATATGCGGAGCAGGAACAAGGGACCTTGAGAAAACCGGCCACAGAGGCCGTAAGCGAAGGCCGGAGACATGCTGATCAACAGGGGCTTGATCTGGTTGTCCTCCTGGCCGGGAAGGACATCTCCTCCCTGGCCTCCCAGGCGGCCGGTTATGGGGCTGATGTGGTCTATCTGATGGAAGGGGCCGAGTACGAGCCATACCATACGGAAGTTTACACGGCCGCATTCGCCCAACTTATTTCGGAGCTCAAACCCCAACTGGTGTTTTTGGGCCATACCGCCCTGGCAAGGGACCTGGCCCCGAGACTGGCCGAAAGGGTTAAGGCCGGCCTGGTTTCAGACTGCGTGAGGATTATCCATGAAGGAGAGGAACTCACCTACGTGCGGCCCATTTATGCGGGAAAGGCCTTTGCCCGGGTAAGGGTGAAGACGGCCACCCACGTGGTGACCCTTCGCCCCAACATGTTCCCGGCCCAGCCAGGCAAGGGGAGAGGTGAGATCAGATCCTGGGCCGGCAAGGTTCCCGAACCCCGGGCCCAGGTGGAGAAGATGGATCTGGCGCAGGCTGGAGGTCCGGAGTTGTCCGAAGCCGACGTCATTGTGTCGGGTGGGAGGGGCCTGGGCGATCCAAAGGGTTTTGACCTGCTCGGTGAACTCGCCCGGTTGCTGGGAGCGGCTTTAGGGGCATCTAGGGCCGTTGTAGACGCCGGTTGGACCCCCCAGAGCCGTCAGGTGGGACAGACCGGAAAAGTGGTGAGCCCGGACCTCTATGTGGCATGCGGCATATCCGGTGCCATTCAACACATCGCCGGTATGGGCTCCTCCAGGCTGATCCTGGCCATAAACAAGGATCCGGAAGCCAATATTTTCCAGGTCGCTGATCTGGGTATCGTGGCCGACCTCTATGATGCCGTACCCCTTTTGATCAGCCGTCTAAAACCATTGGTCAAGACAAGGCCCGCCGAGGAGAAGGCCCTTCCCGCCGAAGCCGCGACCTTGGAGGAGGAGGTCCCCCACCGGAAAGAACCCGTTGAGATGGAACCCGAGGCCCCCAAAAAGGAGGCCTTTGACACACGCCCTTTCTCAGCCCCGCCAACCGTTGACGCCGATCAGGTGGTCCGGGATATGGAGGCCATTGTCTCGTCCCCCTATGTGTCCGCCTGCCTCTTTGAGAAAGTCAAGAGCACCATTGATATCTTTCCCTATGAGGTGGAGCGGGAAAAACTCCCTCACGTGGTGGTGATGCCGGGCAATGCGGAAGAAGTGAGCGCCATAATGCGGTATGCCAACGATAAGGGGATACCGGTTTATCCCCGCGGTTCGGGGACTTCTTTTACCGGGGCTTCGCGGTACCAGCATCCGGGCATTGTGCTCAATACCTTTCGCATGCAGGGATTTGAATTGTTTGAGGACCTGTTTTTCTTCGAGTGCGGGCCCGGCCTGGTGTGCAATGAGCTGGGCATGAAGCTGGAGAGAAAGGGCTATTTCCTTCCCTTTGCGCCGGGGAGCCGTTTGATCGCCACCATGGGCGGCCTCACGTGTAATAATACGAGCGCCCACGTCAACGACGCGAGCATCGGAAAGCCCGGCGACTATATCATCGGTGTGGAGGCGGTGCTCCCCACCGGGGAGATCATCCGGACCGGGACCCAGGGGGTGAGACGGATCGCCGGTACGGATTTGACCAAATTCTTTGTGGGCGGTGACGGTCTCCTGGGGGTGATCACCAAGATCCGCATGAGACTGGTCCCGGCCTTTGAAAAGGCATACGGAATCGCCGTTTTTGACAATCTGGGCGCCCTGGCCCGAGGGGTGCAGCGCATGTATTTGGAGAAGCGGCCCATTCCCATTTTTATGGAATTCATGGAACATGAGACCGCAAAGATCGGGTACGACCTGGCCAATCTTGGGGACCCGGGCGGCTCTGTGATCTTTTTTGTCAATATGGGGCGGACCCGGGAGGAGGCCCAGTCCCATCTGGATTTGGTGCTTGACTCTTTTGCGGCGGAACACCCCGTTGAGATCAGGTCAGTCACGGACATGGACGAGTGGTCTGTGCTCTGGGGGACCCGGGAGGTCATCGGCTCCTTTCTGATGCAGAGCACAGAGGACCAATGGGTCTCCCTGGAGGTGGTTTCCAACCTGCGGGATCTGCCCCGGTGTCTGGAAGAGGCCGTGCATTTCAATGAGGGCCTTGCGGTCTTGGGTGGGCTGAAAAATTACCTCTTCGGCCATATCGGATCCCTCACCATGCACCCCGGCGTCATCATTCCCAAGGAATGGGAGAACGAAAGGAAGAGGAAGGCCATTGATGAGAAATTCCAGCGGGAGATGGAAATGAATCTCAAGTACGGCACCTGCGGCGGTGAATGGGGTCAGTTTGCCAAACGATCGGAATTTTTCAGACGCATGTACGGCGAGGTGGGTTACCGCTTCATGGTCAAGATCAAAGAGGCCGTTGATCCAAAGAACATCTTGAACAGGGGCGTTTTGGAAGGGTACTAACCGAGGGGTCCCGGGCCGGCCTTTGGTCTGTCCCACCCCTTTTTTTGTCCGGTATTTGGGGGGAACCCGGCGTGTCAGCGGAAGGTGATACAGGTCGGTTAAGAACCGGCCTTTACTACATGTCAGGAAACGAGGCCTGTGCCGAAGGGGCCATCAAGGCGGGGTGCCGGTACTATGCGGGCTACCCCATTACACCCTCAAGCGAGATCATGGAGCGTATGGCCCGGCGCCTCGGGGATGTCCAAGGCGTGTTTTTGCAGATGGAGGATGAAATAGCCTCCATCTGTTCGGTCATCGGTGCCGTCTGGGCCGGGGCCAAGGGCATGACGGCCACATCCGGACCGGGTTTCAGCCTCATGCAAGAGGCCATCGGCTATGCGGCTTTCACCGAAACGCCCCTGGTGATTGTGGATGTGCAAAGGGCGGGCCCGGGAACGGGTCAGGCCACCCGGGTGGGGGCCGGGGACCTGATGCAGGCCAAATGGGGCTCCCACGGTGACTACGCCGGTATTGCCCTGGCCCCATGGTCGGCACAGGAGATGTTTGATTTGACCATAGAGGCCTTCAACCTGGCCGAGAACTTTCGGGTGCCCGCCTTCGTCATGGCCGATGAGGCGGTGGGTCACCTCAGGGAACGGGTGAGGGTGGAAGAAGAGGTTACGACCGTCAATAGGGCCAAGGCCGGAGATGAAACCCCTTTCGGCTCCAGGGAACCAAACGGTGTGCCGCCCATGCCTTGCTTTGGTGAGGGGGCCAACCTCCTTATCACCGGATCCACCCATGATGAGCGGGGAATGAGAAAAACGGACGACCCTCTGGTGCACGCAAGACTTGTAGACCGGATCAACCGGAAGGTCCAGGATCACCGGGATCGGCTTGCGCAGACGGAATCTTTTTTTATGGATGATGCCACCATAGCCGTTGCTGCCTATGGTTTTACCGCAAGGAGCGCTTTGTTTGCCGTCCAAGCCCTTCGCAAGGAAGGCATCAGGATAGGCCTGGTGCGGCTTAAGACCATATGGCCCTTTGCGGATACTTTTATGAAAAAACTGGGTGAAAGGATGGATGTCCTCTTTGTCCCGGAGATGAACCGGGGACAGATGGCGGGGGAGATCACCAAGTACGCGTCCTGTAAGGTGGTTTCCTGGGGCCAGACCGACGGGGAGATCATCCATCCCTATCGCATTATGGATGAAGTGAGGCGTCTTTTGTAATGGGCCGGGACCTGGAAAAATACCTCCGTAAGGACTTGAAATCAACCCCCTTTTGTCCAGGATGCGGCCACGGAATACTGATGAATGCCATCCTCCGCGCCATTGACGGCCTGGGCATGGACATGAAGGACATGCTTTTTGTCTCCGGTATCGGTTGCGCGGGGTGGATCCCGAGTCCTCATTTTAATGGAGATACCCTTCATACCTTGCACGGCCGGGCCATTGCCTTTGCCACAGGGGCCAAGATGTTTAATCCAAGCCTCAAGACAATGGTCATCAGCGGAGACGGGGACTTGGCCTCCATAGGGGGTAACCACCTCATTCATGCGGCCCGCCGCAACACAGACCTGGCCGTAATCTGTGCCAATAACATGATCTACGGCATGACCGGGGGGCAGGTGGCCCCCACGTCGCCCGAGGCCGTTTCAACGGCCACCACCTTGAAAGGAAACCCCGACCGGCCCTTTGACCTCTGCGCCCTGGTGGAGAGCGCAGGGGCCTCTTATGTGGCCCGCTATGCGGTGACCCAACCCCTGTCCTTGATGGAGGCCGTCCAAAAGGCCCTTCAACAAAAGGGCTTTGCCTTTGTGGAGGCCCTCTCTCCGTGCCCGACCCAGTTTGGCCGGCGCAACAGGTTCGATTCGCCGGCCCACATGATGAAATGGCTCATGGAGGTCTGTATCCCCAGGGAAGAGGCGGAGACCATGACCCCCGAGGGGCGCAAGGGCAAGATAACCACAGGAGAATTCCGCCATGTCCCCCATTGAACAGATCCGTATCGGGGGTTTCGGCGGGCAGGGGGTGGTTTTGGCAGGGACCGTCCTGGGGCATGCTGCAGTGCTGGACGGAAAATGGGCGGCCGGTTCCAATTCATACGGGGCCCAGGCCCGGGGTGGAGCCGCTCGGGCGGAGGTGGTCATCTCCTCTGAGCCCATAGTCTTTCCTCACGTCATGGAGGCGGACCTCCTTGTGGCCCTTTCCCAGGAGGCTTATGACACCTTTATTTCGGGGGTCAGGGGCGAGGGGGGGAGGGTCCTCTATGATGAATCCACGGTTGAACCGCGGGAGGTGAAAGGCCTGAAGCAGCGGGGGGTGCCGGCCACCATGACGGCCCTTCACGATCTTGGGGTCAAAGAAGTGGCCAATATGGTCATCCTGGCCGCGTCAGTAGGGCTTACGAACCTGGTCAGCCGTGAGTCCCTTCAGGACGCCCTGAAGGAATGGGTGGGAGACAGGTTCAGGGATGTGAACATGAAGGCCCTCGAAGCGGGTCTCAGGCTGGGGACCGCTTTAAGAAGGAGGTCATGATCCTCACAAGGGCTGCAAACACCTAAAGTGTTACAAAGAGGGATATTTGATTCATGGCTGTGGCGGGACGAACCCATAGACCGGTGATCGACCATGGCAGGTGTACCCCCTGTTCCATCTGTGTGGGGACATGCCCCGTGGAGATGACCCCGGAAATGACCCGGGAAGAGAATAGCCTGCGGGCCGGCATCGCCCGGAAAAGGGGTGAAAAGCGGGTCCTTATCCCTCCCCTGAACCCGCAATCTCCCCCTTGCCAGGCGGCTTGTCCCCTGCACCAGGATGTGCGCGCGTATATAGGGCACATTGCCGCGGGACGCTATAGAGAGGCCCTTGAAGTGATAAGGGCAACCAATCCCCTGCCCTCGGTGTGCGGGTATGTATGCCCCCGGCCTTGTGAGGCGTCCTGCATGCGGGGTTTTTTTGACGAGGCCGTGGCCATTAGAAGACTTAAGCGGTTCGTGACCTCGAAGGTCTCAGTGGATTTGCCTCAAAGGGTCCTCCCCGGCGGGGTAAAAGTGGGTGTCGTCGGGGCGGGTCCGGCAGGGCTGACTGCGGCCCACGACCTGGCCTTACAGGGCTTTTCAGTGGAGGTGATCGAGTCCTTTGACGAACCGGGAGGTATGCCGGCCTGGGCCATCCCTGAGTTCAGACTGCCCCGGGAGGTCCTCAGAAGGGATATCGCCTACCTTCGCCACAAAGGGGTCCATATCCGGACCGGCCTTGCTTTTGGTCGGGATATCACCCTTTCAGACCTCAAAAAAGAAGGTATCAGTGCCCTTATTGTGGCGACAGGCACCCAGCGAGGTCTGGCCCTGCCGGGAGAGGAAACGGGCAAGTATGAAGGATACCTGGACTGCCTCGACTTCTTGAGATCCTGTGGGAGATCCCTTTCTCTGGACAAGGGGGTGCGGGTCCTGGTCCTGGGAGGGGGTAACGCCGCCTTTGATTCGGCCAGGAGTGCTGTGCGTCTGGGCGCCGGGGAGGTAAAGGTCCTTTACCGCAGGGGTCCGGAGCAGATGCCCGCCCACCCCCATGAGATTGAGGCCGCCCTCGGGGAAGGAGTTAACCTGGCCTATTTTACCGCTCCCAAGAGAATCCTCTCATCAGGCGGGAAGGTTAAGGGTCTTGAGTGTATAAGGACCGAGTTGCGGGAAGAGACCGGTTCAGGGGGTGGCAGGCCGGTGCCCATACCCGGCTCGGCCTTTGAGCTCGAGGCGGATATGGTCATCTGTGCCATGGGGCAGGCCCCCGATCCCGGACCCGTCGCCCGGGGGCTATGGGGAGAGAGGGCCGGGTCTCTGGAAGGGGATCAAGAGACCGGGTGTACCAATATGCCCGGCGTTTTTATGGCGGGAGATTTCCTCAACGGCCCTACCACGGTGGTGGAGGCCATGGCCAGTGGCCGGAGAGCGGCCCGGGCGGTTGAGAGATACCTATCAGAAGAGGGTCTGTTGTTTGATGGATAAGGGGAGTGGAATTTCAAGGCGGTGCGACATGGAACGGACCGGCAGGTACGGCCGGGAGGGCCTTGATCTGGACGAGGACACGGTCTTCCACGAAAGCAAGCGCTGCCTGGGCAACCATTTCTGCGACAGTTGTGATCTGTGCAGATATCTTTGTCCGGAACTCTGCATAACCAGAAATGAAAGGACCGGGCTCATTGAGATCGATTATGACTTTTGCAAGGGCTGCGGGATCTGTGCCTTTGTCTGCCCCAAGGGGGCCATTCAGATGGTCCTGGAAGGGGAAGAAAGGGCCGTATAAGGAATCAGTCGCCAGCCCTGTGACAGGGAGTCAGGGAGAAGAGACTATGGAACTTAATGATACCCAGAAGCGAATCTGGGCGCTTTTAAAAGAAGCCCTGGGCCGGGAGCCTGTAGCCGGCCCGGATCATGTGGAGAGGATGACCACCTGGTGTGAGAAACTGGGCCCTGATGCCGGAGCGGACATGGAGATCCTGGTGAGCGGGGCCTTGCTTCATGATATCGGCGTGAGCGTGGATCGTAAGACCCATTACCAGGCCGGAAAGGCCAAGGCCCGGGAAATCCTGAAACAGACCGGGTTCCCGGAGGACAAAATAGAGGCGGCCCTCCATGTGGGAGAGGCCCACAGCCGCTATGGGGGACCTGAACCCGGGACCACGGAGGCCAGGGTGGCCCGGGATGCGGACGCCTTGGAGTATGTGGGGGCCATCGGCATTATCCGGGCCGTGGTGCGGGGCATCCACGACGGGTCTTTTAACGGTGATCTGAGTGAATTTCCTGCATTCCTCCGCAGCATCCTCGCCAAGGTGGAAGGGACCTTTCATACGGAAAAGGCCGAAGACCTGGCCCGATCCCGGGTGGCCTATATGAAGGAGTTTCTCAGCCGCATCGAGAAAGAGCTGGACTTCTTGGAGTAAGGACTTGTGGACGGTCTGAAAGGAAAAGGAAGATGAGCGGGATTTCGCTGAGACCCGTCACCAGGGTTCGGATTACCACGGTGGTTGACAATTACAGCGACGTTTTCCTCAAGGGCCGGGAAGGGGTGGAAAGACCGCCCATGGCCAGAGGGGGCCGGAGAATGCCCCCGCTCCTGGCCGAACACGGGCTCAGTTTTTTGGTGGAGGTCTGGGAGGAGCTGGAGCGCCATGCCGTGATCATGGATTTCGGGGTGTCCTCAGTGGCCATGCCCCACAATTTATCGGTTTTGGGGGTGGATTTGGCAGAGGTGGAGGCCTTTGTGATATCTCATGGCCATCACGACCATGTGGGGGCCTTGAAACCTGTACTAAATGCCGTCACGGAGGATGTGGAGGTCTTTGTTCACCCTCAAGCCTTTCTTCAAGAACGGTTTCACCGGTTTTCAGACGGCGCAGAGGTGCCTATCCCGTCCCTGAAAAGGGAGGATATTGAGGGAACACAAGGCTCGGTGAAGGAGGTCATCAGGCCGAAACTATTAGCGGGCGGGCGTATGGCCACCCTTACAGGGATTCCCAGAAGAACGGATTTTGAGAAAGGCATGCCCACCACCTATTACAGGGAGGGGGGAGGCATCCATAAGGATCACATCAGAGACGACCAGGGCCTTGTGATCTCGGTCAAAGACCGGGGTCTGGTGGTGATTACCGGATGCGGGCATGCCGGGGTGATCAACACCCTCCTCTATGCCCGGGCCGTGACCGGAACGGATCAGATCTGTGCGGTCATGGGGGGATTTCACTTGACGGGCCCCTATTTTGAGCCTGTCATTGAGAGGACTGTTCAGGAAATGAAACCCTTTTCTCCTGAGATGATCGTCCCTTGCCACTGCACGGGATGGGAGGCCATGAAGGCCTTTGAAAAGGCCTTTCCCCATGCCTTTGTGCTGAATGCCGTGGGGACCGGGATCGAGCTTTAAACCAGCATCCCTGAACAGGGTTTCCGGTCAAGAGGAGTATTAATGGAAAGGGCCATGATAATCTATGGATCCGTCACCGGCGCGACGGAAGAAATGGCCTATAACCTGGCTGAAGAAATCAAGGACCGGTATGATGTGCGTACGGTCAATGCCCTGGATGCCACACCCAATGATTTAAAAGAGGCCCACCTCATCCTTTTGGGGTCTTCCACCTGGGGGGTGGGTGAATTGCAAATGGACATGATTCCCATCCATGAAGAGGTCCGGCACATGGACCTGAGGTCCAAACGGGCCGCCGTGTTTGGAAAAGGAGATTCAGAATACAAGAAATTCTGTTATGCCGTCATCACCCTGGAAAAGGCCCTGAAAGAGGCCGGGACGGTGCTGGTTCAAAAGGGCTTTCGCTGTGACAAACACTTTGATGATGCCGCCAGGAAAGCTCTAAAGGCATGGGCCTCCCGTTTATAGGTCCGGGTGTCCCGGTCCTTAAAGACAGGGGATTCTGGACTCATCAAGAAAAGGAGAAGATGACCGCGTGTCTATCAGAGAAAAGATGAAGCACTCTTTGGCCGAGAAGGAGGTGCCCCCGGGCAGGTTCCGGGACACCCTGGAGGCCGTCAAGGAGAGGGGCTTTGGGGATTTGTTGATCAGGGAGGACTGCCCCTGCCCGGCCCATAACTGTCCTCACAAGGGGAATTGTCTGGCCTGCATCCTCTATCACCATATGTTGAGCGTGGTGCGAGGCCAGCGCATGGTGCTCCCTGCCTGTGCCTATTTCTCGGAACGGGACTACTGGCTGGAGAAACGGAGGACCACCGCCAGTCCGGAGGTGAGGGAGGCCATTGATGAATGGTTTGCCCATTACAGGGACATCCATAACCATCGCATTGAGATGACCAGAGACCCTGAAATGATGGCCTTTGACCGGACCTTTGAGGACCAGGTGAACAAGAAGTGGCTGGAAACCTATGCAGGCAGGACAGCCCAAGAACGGGAGAGGCGGATCAGCAAAAACAAGAGAAAAGAGAAGGGCGTGCCCGGGGCCTATCCCTACAAATAAGGGAAAAAAAGAAGTCAGGCAAACCCGGAGAGGGTAAAGATATGGGGTTCGTTTATGACAGCTAACGATGCGCCGAAGAGCCGGGTCTCCATAGTGAGGGCCGAGGACCCGGTTGCGGCGGTGAAAGAGGCCCTGGATCTTATCGGTGGGATGGAACGGGTCATACACCCGGGAGACCGGGTGCTGATTAAGCCCAATTTCGGGGTCAATGTTTCATACGAGACCGGGATCATTACAGATCCCAGAGTCGTCGACGCCTTGATCCCTGCCTGCTTGGAGGCCCGGCCCGGGAGGCTCGTGGTGGGAGAGAGCAGCGTGGTGGGTTTTGACACGGGCCGGGTATTCAGGGCCCTGGGGCTGGAAGGCCGTTTCGAGAAGCTGGGGGCGCGCCTGGTGAACCTGGAAGAAGATGACATTATAGAAATCCCGGTCCCTGAGGGAGTGGTTCTCAAAAAGGTCAAAATGTATAGAAGCGCCTATGAGAGTGATGTCATCATCAGTGTGCCCACCATGAAGACCCATATCCTCACTGGCGTGACCCTGGGCCTCAAAAACATGAAGGGGACCTTGCCGGACAAGATGAAGAAACTGATGCATCGCATTGGGGTGAAAGAAAAGGTCCGGGAATATGAACTGGAACATGCCATTGCCGAACTGAACTCGGTAAGATCGCCTGATCTGACGCTCATAGACGGGCTGATCGCCAATGAGGGCTATGAGCCCGGTACCCCGGGTATCGGAGGGCTGCCTGTGGCGTTCAACACCCTGGTGGCCGGTCTGGATCCCGTGGCGGTGGACACGGTGGGGGCCTATTTGATGGGGTTCGAGCCCGGAGAGGTCAGGCATATCGCCTATGCCGGAGACAGGAAGGTGGGGAGGGCGGATCTTGCCCGGATCACCGTGGTGGGCGGGGATTGTGATCAGTTGAGGCGCCCCTTTAAGAGGCCCTCCCTGGACGGGGTGGTGTTTGATTTCAAGGATGTCTCCCTCCTGGTGGGCCAGGGATGTAGCGGCTGCAGGGAGGCCAGCCTAATAGGTCTTTCCGGGATGAGTGAAGAAGAACTGGAGGGAATCGGTGAAGCCGTGGTGGTGGTGGGCTCCCACGTGGAGCTCCCCGAGGAGCATAAGGGGAAAAAGGTGTATTTGGTGGGAAACTGCACTTTTCAGAGTGGGTTAAAGGGGGAGCGGATTGAGGGTTGTCCCCCTCCGGGGATCCATGTAAAGCAGTGCCTCCTGGGAAGATCTTAAAAGTCGAGGCCCGCGAGGTATAAGAGAATAACCGGCCGGCTCATCCCGGCCTAACAGGAAAGGCAAAGGAGGAGACCATGAGTACACGAGAGTGGCCCATATCATACTGGCACTACGTTCCGGGACCGTCCAGCACGGTTCAGATGATGCGGGGGGCCATGAAATGCATGGATTGTGGAGGGGTGAAAGAGGGAGAAACCGTATTGATCTCCACGGATACCAACAAGAGCCGGATTGCCGAAGCCCTGGCAGGGGCGGCCTACGCCGTGGGGGCCACACCCATTATCATCATGATCCCTCCGGTAAAGACCCATGGGGCCCAGCTGCCCGAGCCGGTGGTGGCCGCCTTTCGTGAGGCCGATGTTTTTCTCCAACCCAGCACCTGGTCCCAGACCCACACCAAGGCCCGGGTTGAGGCCATCAAAGCGGGCAAGCGAGGCTCCACCATGTGTGAGGTTACGGAGGATGCCCTGTGCGTGGGGGCCATTGAGGCGGATTATGAGGAATGCGACAGGCTGGGCAGACGGCTGGGGGCGGTTCTGGCGGAGAGCCGGGAGGTACGAATTACCTCGCCCCTGGGCACGGATATCAGGGGAGAGGTGAGAGGCCGGCCGGTCCAGTATGAGACCGGTTTGTTCCGGGAGCCCGGACAGTTTGCCGCCTTCCCTGACAGCGAGATCAACATATCCCCCGTGGAAGGCACCACCGAAGGCAAAGCGGTGATCGATGTGAGTATCATGAGCGTGGGTATCACCCTCTATGACCCGGTGATTCTGCTGATTAAAGAAGGCAAGGTGGTGGATATTCAAGGGGGCATGCCCGCCCGTAAATTCAGAGAGGCCCTGGAGTCTCTGGAGGATGACAAGGCCTATAACTACGCCGAGTTTGGTATCGGTTTGAATCCGTGTGCCCGCTTGGCCGCCACAAACCTGGAAGACCTCGGCCGGCTGGGGAACTGCCATTGTGGGATTGGCAGCAATTTCGCCATAGGGGGGAAGGTGCTGGCCCCCAATCACCACGATGCCATATTCAAGGATGCAAGTGTGTATTTTGATGAAAAGCTCGTTCTGGAAAAGGGCGTGTGCAAAATCTGAATGCCTGAAGGGGTAGAGAGTCGGATGAATGGTCATGGATAAAGAGGCAACAACAGAGGACAGGGACGACTATACACAAACACTGAGTAAGTATATCCTGGATACGGTTCGGCGGTGCCGGAATTGCAACTATTGTTTTTCCGCATGCCCCTTGCGGGTGTCCACCCGGGGTTTTCAGACTCAGGGTCCGTCCGGTATTCTCCAGGCCCTCTATTACGGTGTGCGCTGGAATGAACTGGGGGGTGAGGCGGGACAAGAGCTGTGCGAAATCCTTTACAACTGCACCACCTGCAACAGTTGCGTCAACACATGCAAGGACAAATCCGCGGGCATGCCCCTGCTGGAGGTTTTTGAGAAGGGCCGGAACCTCTTGGTTGAAAAGATGCTGGGCCCTCTGGAAGAGCAACGCAGTGTGCTGGCCTCCATCCAGCGTTACGGCAATCCCTATCAGCGTCCTGCCTCTGAGCGGATGCCGTGGCTCGCCCAGGAATCCGTAACGCCCTTGCCAGATGAGAAGGCGGAGGTGCTGCTCTTTGTGGGCTGCACCGCCTCCTATGAACCCGATCTTTTTCCATTGGGCCGGGCCATGATCCGCATCATGAATTATCTGGAAGTGGATTTCGGTGTGTTGGCCGAAGAGACCTGCTGTGCCGACCCCGTGTGCCGGATAGGGGATAAGCTCTTATTCGAGGCCCTGGCCGAAGAGAATCAAAGGCGTTTTCAGGCCACAGGGGCCAAAACCCTGGTCACCTTTTCACCGCACTGTATGAATGCCTTTTTAAAGGATTATGAAGGCCTGGAGGATTCCTTTGTGATCAGACACTATACCGAATTCCTGTTGGACAGGCTCAAGGCCCGAAAGCCGGAATTTAAGGTTTCCCTGAACCGGACTGTGACCTACCACGATCCCTGCTACTTGTCCAAACACAACAACATTCTGGAGCCTCCCCGAGAGATTCTCCGCATGATTCCGGGGGTGAATCTCTTGGAGATGAAAGACAGCCGGCGCCAGAGCCTGTGTTGCGGCGCCGGGGGCGGACGAATGTATGCGGAGGTGGAAGAGACTACGAGACTGGCCAATATCCGTGTGGGGCAAGCCATGGATGTGGGCGCCGAGCTCCTGGCGACGGCCTGTCCCTATTGTCATGTGATGCTTTCAAACGCCGTGAAAGACCTGGGTCTGGAAGATAAGATCAAGGTCATGGACGTGGCGGAAATCCTGGCCTGGAGTCTTCGAATAGAACCCTGAGGAGCGCTTATCCAAGAACGCCGCTGAAATTTTTATGAAGATCCACTATCTCAGGTCCTTTCATACTTTCTGTAAACCCTGTATGCCCTCTCCTCAAGGTGTTCTTCCACGTCCTGCCACCCGGGAAAGACCTCTCTGAACCGCTCGTTTTCCACCAGGCGCGGATCCTCAAATTCGATCAGTGTCAGGTATCGGGGGGAAGCGTCAATGCAAACAAAGCGCCGGGTGGAAAGGTGCCCCGCCATCTCCTGGAGGGAGGGCGAAAGGCGGTGGGCAAACCATTGATCCACCAGGACCTCTTTTCCGGGCCGCACATCGTATTCCTGAAGCACCAGGGTCCCCACCTTATCTGAAAGGCACGTTTTGCCGGGAAAGGTCTGCTCATAGACCCTTCGGATAAACACCCGGGCGTGCCGGTTGATGCGCTGGGTCCAGGGGGAGTAATGACCGGGGCCCACATTGCGGTACGCTTCACTTTCCATGACGGCGGTATTTTCCAGGTCGTAGAGGGCCAGGTATCTGGGTGAACCCGCCGGATAAACAAAGCGCTGACACGTGAGAATACCCGGTATTGCGGCCCTTTCAGGAATATGTTCCGTGTCGTACCAGTCATTGAATTCCTCTTCCATGGCCTCGGGCGGTTCCAATATGGCAAACAAAAGCCCCAATTTTTCCAATCCCATGCGTGCTTTCCTCCTTGGATTTCCCTATAAAAGCCCGGCCTCTTTCAGGGCCTGGCGGATGCGGTTTCGCTCCTCTTCGGTGACCGGTTGGAGAGGCGGCCGTACCACGGCGGCTTCGATACGTCCCAGTATGGCCAGGGCCTCCTTCATGCGGTTGTGCATGTCCAGGAAAGGAGGGGCATAGAAGACACGCACCAGAGGATCGAGCCTGTCGTTCAGCCGGCGGGCCTCCTGGATATCCCCCTCCTGGACCGCGCGGAAGAGCTCCGCCTGCAAATCCGCAGCCACGCTCCCCATCCCCGAAATGGCCCCGTCGGCCCCCAGAAAGAAACTGGCCATGAGGGACATGGTAAAGCTGGATAGAACGGCCACGGGGCGGCCCGTGGCGCGGATGGCCCGGAGATTTCGTTCAAAGGCCACAATATCATTGCTCCATTCCTTGACAGCCGCCACCTGGGGGATTTCTGTGAGCTTGGCCAGGGCCTCTGGCGTGTAACCTATCCCCTGGGCCGGGGGATACTGAAACACCACCAGGGGAAGATCCACGGCCTCTGCAATCAAGGAAAAATGGCGGTACACCATTTCAGGACGAAGTTGGGCCCCCCACATGAAAAGACAAGGGGGAAAGATGAGCAGTCCCTTTACCCCTTCTTCCCTGGCGTCCCTGGCCAGGTCCACCGCTTCAAGGGTGCTGTCCGAATAGATCCCCGCGATCAGGGGCAGGCGGTCGCCCACCTCGTCGCCGGCAACGGCCAGGGCCCGCCTCCTCTCTTCCCTGGTGAGGGAAGACACCTCGGCGGCATGGCCGTTGAGCACGATGCCGGTCACTCCCGGGACATGGGCCAGCCAGTTCAGGTGACGGCGGTAGTCCGGTTCATGGATGGAAAAATCCGGTTTAAAGGGAAGAAGGTTGGCGGGAATGATCCCGGAAAACCGTAAGGATGGGGCCATTAGAACACCTCTTGGATAGTCATTGGTCCTGGGAAACCCCTCCCAAAAGCCGGAGATCAGGACCGCATGAAGGTTACTATGATACAAGGAACACAATTTTTCAAGACCCAAGGGTTGAGGTGAAAACATTGACAAAGAAGCCCAAATCTATCTATAAAATCGAGGCCTGACATATTTTTAGGGCCTTTGAGGAGTCAATCATGGGAAGTCCCCTTCACCCGGCCGTTGAAACCTATCTAGGGCTGCCGGGATATACTTACGGCTGGGCCATTCTGATCATAGGTCTGGCCCTTTTTTGTTATACCCTTCAAAGGAGATGGGTTCTGATCAGGTCAGGAAAGGCGGACCCCCGCTTTTCCTTGATCACGAAAAGGCTGCGGGGCCTATTTGTCTATGGGATTTTTCAGAAAAGGCAGCCCCGTTATAGTTGGGCAGGGGTGATTCACATCCTGATTTTCTGGGGCTTTGTGGTCCTCGGACTCCGGTCCCTGGATCTGGTGACCCAGGGCCTGGGTCTCCCCCTGCTCCGCCCCCTCATGGAGACAGGCTTTGGCCCGGTCTACAATACCCTAAAGGATGTGTTTGAGCTGATTGTCCTGGGAACCTGTGTATGGGCCATACTCAGGAGGGCCTTGATCAGACATTCGAGATACGAGGGCAGTCATACCTTTGAGGCCCATTTTGTGCTGGGTCTTATCGCTTTTTTGATGCTTACGGACATGTTCTACGATGGAAGCGCCCAGGTTTTGGGGGCTCCTGACGGAGGATGGCTCCCGGCATCCCATGGGGCGGCCGGGATATTATGGGGTTCCGGCCCCGGATTCGTCCGGGGGGTGCACGCCTGGAGCTACTGGTTACACCTTCTCACCTTTTTCTTTTTCCTCAATTTCTTGCCCCTGGGAAAACACTTTCATATTATTACGGCCCTTCCCAATGTGTTTTTGAGAAAGCTTACAAAGGGGGCCATAAAGCCGGCCAGATGGGATGCGGCGGACCTGGAGGAGCTTGACTCCCTGGGAATTGAAGGGTTTGAAGATTTCACGTGGAAGCATATCCTGGATTGTTTTACCTGTACCGAGTGCGGGCGCTGCTCTGATAACTGCCCGGCCCAGAGCATCGGACGTCCCCTTTCCCCAAAGATGATCACCCTCAAGGTGAGGGATTACGGCTATGACAAGGTGCCTGTATTCCCCTTCAGACAGGGTAAAGCTCAAGACGAAGCCCCGTCTTTGATCGGAGAGGTTGTTTCCCATGACGAAATATGGTCATGCACCACCTGCGGGGCCTGTGAAGAGGAGTGCCCTGTCTTCATCGAGTATATTGACAAAATGATAGATATGAGGCGTCACCTGGTGGAGAGCGCCCAGAATCCTTCCAGCTTCAACAAGGTTTTTATGAACGTGGAGAAGACGGGGAACCCCTTTGGCAAACCGGCGGGCAAACGGGCTGAATGGTTGAAGGAATTGGAGACCATCCCCGTGAAGCTATTAAAACAAGGGGATGAGGTGGATGTCCTATACTTTGTGGACAGTTACGGGTCCTTTGACCCCGCGGCCCAGCGGATCGCCTCGGCCGTGGTGAAAGGGCTTTACAAGGCGGGGATCGATTTCGGGATTTTGGGACCCCGGGAAAAGGACTCCGGCCATCAGGTCCGCCGAATGGGGGAGGAAGGGCTCTTTCAACTCCTCATGGAGGAGAATATGGAGACCCTGGAGAGCGTGGGCTTTAATACCATCATCACCACCGATCCCCATGCCTTCAATACCCTTAAGAAGGATTATCCCGGGAGTTTGAATGTCCTTCACTACACGCAATTTTTTCAACCCCTGATCGAACAGGGCCTTTTGAAACCCGGGAAGGCCTTGAAGGGCAATGATATTTGCACCTATCACGATCCTTGCTATCTGGGGCGCCACAATGGGGTCTACAATGCACCCAGGAGGATTTTGCATTCCATCCCGGGGTTGAGGCTCGTGGAAATGGCAAGGGCCAGGGATCGAAGTTTTTGTTGCGGAGGCGGAGATATTGTGCTCTGGCATGAGATTGAACAAGAGGAGATGCGCATGGCGGAAATGCGGGTGCAAATGGCCAGGGCGGCGGGGGCCACGGTGATGGTCACGGCCTGTCCTTTCTGTTTTATCCATTTTGAAGATGCCATCAAGACAGGGGGGCTGGAAGAGCATATAAGAGTGGTGGACCTTATGGAACTCTTCATTTCAACAGAGGAGGAGGCTTAGGGTATGAATATTGTGGTTTGTGTCAAGAGAGTGCCCATGACCCAGGATGTGGACCTGGAAATTGACGGGTCCGGAAAAGAGGTCAAAAAGGAGGACTTGGCCTATGTGATCAACGACTGGGACAACTATGCCATTGAAGAGGCGGTGATCATAAAAGAAAAGACGGAGGGCACGGTTACAGCCGTCACCGTCGGCGGCGAGGACGATGAAGAGGTCCTGAGGAGGGCCCTGGCCATGGGAGCGGACCGGGCCATACGGATTGACCCTGGAGCGTTTATTTTAGACGCCTTTGTCCTGTCAAAAGTCCTGGCCGAGACGATTAAGGATCTGGAGTATGATCTCATCTTGACCGGCGTGCAGGCCGATGATGACAACTGCGGCGCCGTGGGCGTGATGCTTGCAGAACACCTGGGCATTTCCCATGCAGCCGTGGTGACCTCCGTGGAACCCCAAGGGGATCAGGCCGCTGTAAGGGTGGAACTGGAAGGGGGAATGGACGAGGTCTCCAGGATCAGCCTCCCGGCCCTCTTCACCGTGCAGACCGGTATCAACGAGCCGAGATATGTCTCCATCCTGGGGATAAGAAAGGCTGGTAAAAAGGAACTCAGGGTGATCGGTATCCAGGACCTCAATATCCAAGAAGAGGCGCTTTCTCCGCGCTTGATCGTGGAAGAGGCCTTCCTTCCCCCGAAGACAGGAGGGGCGGAAATCTTAAGCGGGGATCCTTCGGCGGTGGCCGAGGAGATACTCCGCATCTTGAGAGAGAAGGGGGTGAACATCTAAATGGGCGATATCTTTGTTGTTGCAGAGCATAGACAGGGTGAGATCAGGGATGTGACCTATGAAATGCTTTATAAGGCCCATGAACTCTGCCGGGCGCTTTCCCATCGATTGACGGCTGTAGTGCTGGCCGGAAAAGATGAGGGCCTCTCAGAAGCCTTGGCCCGCATGGCCGACCGGGTCCTGGTTCTGGAAGATAAAGGCCTGGAGCATTTTGACGCCGATTTTTGCAAGGAGATCTTGAACGCCTTGATCCAGGAACATCGGCCTTTCCTCACCCTCATGGGCCATGCCAGCTGGGGAATGGACTTGGCCCCTGCCCTGGCCGTCAAGACCCGATATCCTTTGGCCACAGACTGCGTGGATCTCTTGCTGGAGGACGGCTCCTTGAAGGCGGTGCGGCAGATATACAGCGGCAAGATTTTTTCAAAGGTGGGCTTTATGCCCTGTGAGGGCTACCTGGTTACTGTGAGGCCGGGAGCCTTTCCGGTGCCTGAGGGGGCGGAGGATCGCCACGGGGAGGTGGTGCACCAGGATGTGCCGGCCGGGCTCTCTCCAGGTCGAAAGGAATTTGTTGAGCTCGTGGACACAGGGGCCGGCGAGGTCGATATCAGCCAGGCGGAACTCCTGGTCTCCATCGGGCGTGGGGTTGGAGAAGAAGAAAACATTGAGATGATCAAGGATTTGGCACAGGCCATGGGTGGGACCCTGTCCTGCTCCCGGCCCATTGTGGACAAGAACTGGTTGCCCAAGTACCACCAGGTGGGAACATCCGGGAAGTCTGTGAAACCCAAGGTGTACCTGGCCTTGGGCATCAGCGGCGCCTTTCAGCATGTGGCGGGGATCACAGGGGCCGGGACGGTCATTGCCGTGAACAAGGACAAAGGGGCCCCCATTTTCAGGGTCGCTGACTATGGGGTGACCGATGACCTCTTCAAGATCGCCGAGGCATTGAAGGAGAAGTTGACCCCTTAAGGGCAACCTCTTCCCAGATCTTAATGGATGACAGGTTTTTCCAGACCGTATTTTTTGAGCATGGCATAGAGCAGGGGCCGGGAGACACCCAGGAGCCTTGCCGCCTTCGATTTATTCCAATTGGTGCGATCAAGGGTGGATTCAAGCATCTGTTTTTCGAACTCCCGTTTGGAACGCTTTAGTGAGCCGCCATGCATCGGCGGGGCGTCAACCCCATTGGGGTTCGGCAGGTGGGCCGTTAGATAATCCGGAAGGTCAAAGACGTTAATCGTCCTGTTTTCACTGACGTTGGCGGCCCTTTCGATCACGTTTTTAAGCTCTCTCACGTTTCCCGGCCATTTCCAGTGCATCAAGACGTCCATGGCCTTCCTGTCTATGGACTTAATACTGGTTCCGGTCTCCTCATTGATGAGTTCAACAAAATGCCTGCATAGCTTGGGGATATCGCTTTGCCTTTCAACCAGGGGGGGGATATTAAGACTCAGCACCACGAGACGGTAATAGAGGTCCAGTCTGAATCGCTCTTTCTTGATGAGGTTTTCCAGGTTTTGATTGGTGGCCGAGATTACCCTGAAATCTACCTCCTTGACCTTGGTTCCTCCGAGCCGCTCCAGTTCCTTTTCCTGGAGCACCCGTAGGAGTTTGGCTTGCATTTCCAGGTTCATGGATCCGATTTCATCCAAGAATATGGTGCCTTTATGGGCCAGTTCAAATTTTCCGATTTTTCCCGTTTTGGTGGCCCCGGTGAATGCGCCCGGCTCATAGCCGAAGAGCTCGCTTTCCAGAAGTTCATCGGGTACGGCCGCACAATTGACCCGCACAAAGGGGCCGTTTTTTCGAGGGCTGCAAAGATGAATGGCGTGGGCGAACAATTCCTTTCCAGTGCCTGTGTCTCCGGTGATCAAAACGGGCGAATTGGTCTTGGCGTATTTTCTGGCCAGCTTCTTGAGGTTTGAAATGCCCTTTGAGTTGCCGATGATATTATCCAGGGAATATCTGGCCAGACTGAATTTTTGCAATTCCCTCTCGTAGTATTCCAGTTTGCCTTTGATCAAATGGTACTTTCTCAATATCCTTTCCGCCTCCGAGGCGTCCTTGAAGGTGATGATGGTCATGGCGCCGATAACTTCTCCGGAGCTGTAAAGGGGGATACGGTGAAGGATGGCCTGACCCCCCTTCTTGCTGGGGTAAGGTTTGCCCAGTTTCGGACGGCCCCGCTTCAGCACCTCATCGAGCTCCTTGGTGAAAGGGAGCACGGAGAAGTGCTTTCCAAGGACGTCTTCGTTTTTTATCCCCGAGACCTCCTCGGAACCCTTGTTGCGGAAGACGATGATCCCGTCTTTGTCCAAAATGGTCATGCCGATGTACTTGTTGTTTCCAATGGCATCCAGAAGCATATTGCCCTGATCCATATAATCCATGCCCTTAACCTCCTCAATCCCGGGATTGGGGTTCGGATGAATCGGCCTTGCCAATAGGCCCTATCATAAGGGATTTGAAGATAGATTGTAAGAAAAATTTACATGTAAAAAACATTGACAAAAGAAATCCTGTGAAATCAAGCAAATAGGCTGTTTCATTTTCCGTATCTGTAAAGGGACGGCCTTTGAAGGGGCGGGGATACCCGCCTTTTTTGGGGTAACTCTTTGTTATGTTTACCTTAAACTGTGGATTGACTCCTTTGGCGTGATCCTTGCAAAATAAGATAATAGCCATTAAACCGGGCCAAAGGAAAAGGGTCATTGCCTTGGGCCGGGTATCCATTTAGGATAGAGAAGGCCTGCTTTTTCAAGAAAAGCTGTTTCGCTTGAATAGGCCGGCCCGTACATGTTTTGTTTCCCTTTTTGAGGCAATTTCTTACCAAAGGAGAGTAAAAAAATGGCTTTAATGACAGGACAGCAATACAAAGACAGCATCAAGGACCTTAAGATCAATGCCTATCTTTTTGGGGAGAAGCTGGAGAATCAACTGGAAAACCCCATCACCGCCCCGGCCATTGAGGCCGTGGCCATGACCTATGACCTCGCCCATGACCCGGAGTATCAGGACAAGATCACGGCCACTTCCCATATCACCGGGGAGCGGGTCAACTACTTTACCCACCTGTATCAGGGTCCTGATGATTTTGTGAAAAGACTTGATATGATGCGGGACCTGGCCCGCCGTCATGGTATGTGCGCCGGGGCCCGTTGCGTTTCCGGCAATATCGCCAACGGCCTTGATTCCATTACCTATGAAATGGATAAGAAATTAGGGACCGGGTACCAGGAAAGATTTCGGACCTACTGGGAAAAGGTGCAGAGGGAAGACCTCGCCGTGGGCGGGTATATTACAGACCCCAAAGGGGACCGGAGCAAGCGGCCGGGACAGCAGCCTGATCCGGATATGTATATCCGCATCGTTGATGAAAAGAAAGATGGAATCGTGGTGAGGGGGGCCAAGGTGCTTATATCCGGCGCCTCCATCGCCCATGAGGCCCTGGTGATGCCCACGCGCGGTCTGGGGGAGGACGAGAAGGCCTATGCCGTGGCCTTTGCCGTTCCCACGGATACCCCCGGGCTCACCCTGCTTCATCAGCTTCCCACCCCGGATTTCCGCCGTGTGGCCCCCGGTGCGAAGGGGATGGATTTCGGCAACGAACGTTACGGCGTGTACAACCTCTGCCAGATATTTTTTGATGATGTCTTCGTGCCCTGGGACCGGGTTTTTATGTGCGGTGAACATGAATTTACCGGGTCCCTGGTGGGCCGGGTGTCCCCCACATTTCGTTGCGTGACCTCGGCGTGTAAGTGCGGGCATCGGGACCTGCTCCTGGGCGGTTCAGCGGTGATCGCGGATTACAACGGCGTGGGCAGGGCCGGCCATATCCGGGAAAAACTCTCTGAGATGAGTTTTGAAAGTGAGCTCTCCTACGGTTGCCTCCTGGGGGCCACCCAAAGGGGATATGTGACCGATTCGGGCAACTTCTTCCCCAATCCCCTTTATGCCAATGTGGGCAAATACCAGGCCAGCAAGGCCCTGTGGTTTTGTGCCCGCATGGGTGTAGACATGTCAGGAGGGTTGGTGATGAGCATGCACACGGAAAAGGATATGGAGCATCCCGAACTGGGTCCCCTCATCGACAAGTATTTCAAGGCCAATCCCGAGGTTTCCACCCGCAACAGGATGAAAATGATGCGGTTGATGGAATACCTCACCGGTATCGGCAATATACTGGTGGCGGAATCATCCCAGGGCGGGGCACCCACGGCCAACCAGCAGCTGGTGGTGAATGCAGAGATGAGGAAACTCATCGAAGAGGCCAAGGTCAGGGTCCTTGAGCTGGCCGACATTGAGGATAAGTGATGAAAAAGGGTTACCTTTAATCCGCTTGTGCCTTCGGCGGCGCAAAGAGAAAGAAAGGGGAGTAATCATGCTTAAAAAGATCGATCACATCGCTATTGCCGTTAAGGACTTGGATGAGGCTTCCAAATACTTCAAGGACAAGTACGGGTTGGAGACCACCTCCCGGGATACAGTGGGAGATACCAACGCCGCCTTTATTCCCATCGGGGATACCCGGCTGGAGCTGGTAGCCTCCGCCACCCCGGACGGGGTATTGACCAAATTCATCGAGAAAAAGGGTGAGGGCATTCATCATATCGCCTTTGAGGTGGACGACGTGGGTGCCACTTTAGAGAACCTCAAGGCCGAGGGTGTGGCCTGCATTGACAAGGAGCCCCGACCAGGCGCCCACGATACCAGGGTGGCCTTTACCCACCCGAAAAGCAATTACGGCATCCTGGTAGAATTGGTGGAGCATAAGTCAAAATAGCCTTTTTTCGAAGGCAAGGGAAAGTGCAGAAAAATGAACGTCGGAGATTGGATCAGGAAAAGGGGTCAGATTTCGTCTGACGTGACGGCAGTCGTATTTGAAGACAACCGAAGGGAAGGCAATCCTACCTGCCGGTTTACCTATAAGCAGCTCAATGAACGGGTGAACAGGCTCGCCCATGTCTTGCTGGAAAAGGGGATCACCAAAGGAGATAGGGTTGCCGCCTTTTGTTATAATTGCAACCAGATGCTCGAGGCCTATTTCGCCGTATCCAAGATCGGGGGGATTATTGTCCCCCTCAATTTTCGGCTTGAGGCCCCCGAGACGACCTTTATGCTGCGGGACAGCGGGAGCAAGGCCCTTATTTTTCAGGACCATTTTTCTGAGATGATCCGGTCTCTTCAACCGGCGGTCAATATCCCTTCTGAGAACCTGATCTGCATCGGAGAAAAGGACGGGAGTTGGGAAAATTACGAAGCCCTTCTGGAGGCCGGTTCCCCTGAGGAGCCCGAAAAAGGGGAAGAGGTGGAGGCAGACGATCCCCAGATGATCATGTACACCTCGGGGACCACGGGGGTCCCCAAAGGGGCGCTTATGTCCCACAGAAAGACCTTTTACAACACCTTTAACGCCCAGATCTATTTTGACCTGACCTCAAGAGATGTGATGCTTGTGGTGATGCCCCTTTTTCACTCGGGGGGACTTAATATTTGCGCCATACCCATCCTCTACCAAGGCGGGACCGCGGTATTGCAGTCCGCCTTCGACCCCCGTGAGACCCTGGCTCTGATTGAGAAGCACCGAATCACCGTAGGCCTGGTGGTTCCCACCATGCTCAATTTTTTTCTCAAGAAGGGGGGTATTGATGATTTTGATCTCTCTTCACTGCGATTACTCGTCATCGGCGGGGAGCCCCTCCCCGTGGCCTTGATAGAGGCATACGAAAGCCGTGACATCGCCATAAGACAAGTCTTCGGGCAGACCGAAACCTCCATCCAGCTCTGCCAAATGCCCAATGAGAAAGACGGAAAGAAGATCGGCTCTGTGGGCAGGTCTGTTTTTCACGCGGAGATCCGTATTGTGGACGAACAAGGAAGGGATGTGCCGCCAGGCGAAGTGGGAGAGTTGATCCTCAAAGGGCCGACCCAGATGCTCGGGTATTGGAACAACCCCGAGGAAACGGCAAAGACCATAAGGAACGGGTGGCTTTACACAGGGGACCTGGCCAGGATGGATGAGGAGGGTTATGTATATATCGTGGACCGGGCCAGGGACGTCATCATCAGCGGCGGGGAAAACATCTATCCCGCCGAGATTGAGAGGGTCTATGCGAGTCATCCCAAGATCCTGGAGGCGGCGGTGGTGGGGGTGCCGGACGGAAAGTGGGGTGAGGTGGGCAAGGCCCTTATTGTGCTGAAAGATGGAGAGGACATGACCCCGGAGGAGGCCTTGGGATTTTTGAGGGGAAAGCTGGCCAAGTATAAGATCCCCAAGCAGGTGGAATTTACAGGCGAGTTCCCAAAGACGGCAAGCGGGAAGATCAGAAAGGCGGAACTCAAAAGGAGATATGCCAATCCCGGCCAGGGGTAAAAGGAAAAATGCAAAGCTCAAAATAGAGGGTGTGCAATATGACGGCAAAAGAAAAGGAAATACGCGAAGCAAGGAAACGCTGGGAGGATAAGGTGCTGAGCAAGAGACGGTTCAGCACCCACAAGACAGAGTGGGGGGAACCCGTAAAATCCCTGTACGGCCCTGATGATATTTCCGACGTCGATTATCTGTCGGAGACCGGCTTTCCAGGAGAATTCCCCTATGTACGGGGCATCCATCCGGATATGTACCTGGGCCGGCCCTGGACCATGCGACAGTATTCGGGGTTCGCTACGGCCGAGGAATGCAACCGGCGGTATAAATTCTTGCTGGAGACAGGGCAGACCGGGCTTTCTGTGGCCTTTGATCTCCCCACCCAGATCGGGTACAACTCCGACCACCCCCTGAGCCAGGGAGAGGTGGGGAAGGCGGGAGTGGCCGTGGATTCCTTGAAGGACATGGAGTTGATTTTCGACGGTATTCCCCTGGACCAGGTATCCACCGCCATGACCATCAATGCCCCTGCGGCCATTCTCCTGGCCATGTATGTGGCCCTGGGCGAGCAGCAGGGTATCCCCTCCAGTGAACTGAAAGGAACCAGCCAGAATGACATTCTGAAAGAATATACGGTGCGAGGGACTTTTATATTTCCCCCCAAGCCTGCGGTCCGGCTCATTGCCGATATGTTCGCCTATTGTCATGAGCATGTACCCAAGTGGAATACCATCAGCGTAGCAGGCTATCATATGCGTGAGGCCGGATGTTCGGCCATTGAGGAAATCGCCTTTACTTTTGCCAACGCGGCGGCCTACGTGGAGGCCGGGCTGGAGGCCGGGCTGGAGGTGGACGATTTCGCTCCCCGCATGAGTTTCCTTTTTGACACGCACAACAAGTTCTTTGAGGAGGTGGCCAAATACCGCGCCGCCAGACGAATCTGGGCCGAATTGATGCGGGATAGATTCGGCGCCAAGAACCCCAAATCCATGATGCTTCGCTATCACACGCAGACGGCGGGAGTCAGCTTGACGGCCCAGCAACCGGAAAACAACATTGTCCGCGTGGCCTTTCAGGCCTTGGCAGCCGTGCTTGGAGGGCCCCAGTCCCTGGCGGCCTGCTCCTTTGATGAGGCCCTGGCCTTGCCTACAGAGAAGGCCGTTCGACTCAGCCTCAGGACCCAGCAACTCATTTTGGAGGAGACAGGCGTGACGGACACGGTGGATCCCCTGGGGGGGTCCTATTATGTGGAGCATTTAACCAAGGATATGTACAACAGGATCAAGGCCCTCATGGCCAAGATCGATGAACTGGGGGGGGCCGTGGCCGCCACGGAGACCGGCTATATCCAAAAACAGATCGAGGAAAGCGCCAGAAGGTACCAGAGGGAAGTCGAGTCCGGGGAAAAGGTGGTGGTGGGGGTCAACAAGTATCAGATTGAAGAACACGTTGATGCAGAGATCTTCAAATTCAATCCCGATGTGGCACGGCTTTAAAAGGAAAAGCTCGACCGGCTCCGCAAAGAGCGCGACAATGAGGCGGTGGCCTCCACCTTGCAAGGAGTGCGCCGTGCCGCCCAAGGTGATGAAAACCTCATTCCTTACTTTCTGGATGCGGTTAAGGCCTATGCCACCATTGGCGAGATCTGCGATGTGTTAAGAGAGGTCTTCGGGGAATACGACCAGGTGAAGACCCTTTGATCCCTCCCCCATATCCCTTAGCCTCTCTTGTTCGGGACCGCCCCCTTAAAACCCACCAACGCTCCCGGGGAGTGGGTGTGGCTAACCTTTTGCCGGTGGGAGAGCCTATGCGCTCTGTAAAAGAGGTCATGGATTCCAGGAATATGGCCGTGTTCGGGGCCTCCAGGGACCCCCTGAAGGCGGGGTCCGTCCTTCTGGAACTCTTGAGAAAGACCCGGTTCCTGGGGAGGTTGGCCGGGATCAATCCCGGGGGTGGAGAGGTGAACGGCTTCACCCTGTATAAACACCTTGATGATGTTCCTTTTGAGGTGGATCTTGGGGTCATGCTCATCCCCCCTCATGCCGTCCCGGATGCCCTGCGGGCCTGTGCCCGGAAAGGCGTGAAGGGTGTGGTGATTTCATCCGAAGGCTTTGCCGAGGCAGGGGGTGAGGGTGGGTCCTACCAGGAGGAGGCGCACAAGATTTTTTGCGCTTCCGGGATGCGGGGCTTTGGACCCAATACCCTGGGAGTCGTGAACACCTCCACGGGCATGACCACTTCTTATATCGCCGATGCCCGGGCCCTCAGGCCCGGTTCTGTGGGAATGGTGGCCCAGTCCGGCATATTCGTGGGGGCCTTGCTTCGCTATATCAGTTCCGTGGAGGGCCTTCAACTGTCCAAGGGCTTGGGCCTGGGGA
>Ga0180432_10000767_pt1 | contig 52119 bp, 52 predicted proteins | sample SS_ome_10_FD_132414 | JGI IMG/M metagenome (GOLD analysis project Ga0180432, IMG submission 132414) | Hypersaline lake sediment archaeal communities from the Salton Sea, California, USA - SS_1_MS_2 metaG | ecosystem: Environmental > Aquatic > Non-marine Saline and Alkaline > Hypersaline >...
ACCGCGCCAATCGCCGCCGCAGGATCCCCTTTCATCGCGACACCCGAAATGGAGGAGCTTACAAGCAGATCGCCGACAGCGATCGGTCCATTCTCCACAGACGCCTTGACCGGAACGCGTCCGGCAATCGCGAGCACCGGACGACCATCATCCCATTCGTCGGTCGCATCATCGACGTCGTTCCCGAGGATCACTCCCGGAGACGTCGAGATGATTCCCGCAACGCGTCGGCTATAGAGGCCTCTTGCCTTGCGGAAGAAACCGACATGATCCGGATCGATCTCCACGACGTCTCCAGCCTCGACCCATTCGCTCGTGTTGATCCGTTCGGCAACATCTGCAGCGCCAACTTGCCACGTGCTCGAATAGACGGTGCCATCCGCGTACACATCGCCGTCGGCTTCAATTCGGAAGACGGCGGCGCCCGCCGCGCGATTCCCGTCGGGATAGCAGGCGATCAGATTGCCACTTTCACCTTGAATGGTCAGCTTGTCGGTCGCATCCGTTGCGCCGATGCCTACATCGCCATTACTGGTAACCCGTGCCACTTCCACTCCAGATCCGTTGACGTAGAACCGGATGCCATGTCCGGTCTCCGCGAACAGAGCCATGTCTTCGCTGTCGTTTCCCTCAATGATTCCCGACACGCCGAAGATCCCCAACTGAGATCCGGATTTGGCCACACCGAACGCCGCACCTCTGCCCCAAATTGAATCGAACATCGCCGTCAGCATCCCCGTATTGTCCACGACGTGCAGCGTTCTGGCGGGCGCTGCTGTCCCTATGCCGACGCGGCCGGAGCTATCAAGCCGCGCCACTTCTGTCCCCGTTCCATCCACGTAGAACCGAATGCCATGCCCGGTCTCCGCAAACAATCCCAGGTCTTCACTGCTGTTCCCCTCGATGAGTCCCGACACGCCGAAGATTCCCAACTGAGATCCGGATTTGGCGACGCCAAACGCCGCGCCTCTTCCCCATGTCGAATCGAACATCGCAGTCAGCATCCCCGTATCGTCCACGACGTGTAGCGTTCTGGCGGGAGTCAGTGTCCCGATCCCAACCTGATCGAATGTCGACGTACCGGCTGTGTGCGCCATGGGGCTTGGCCGAATCGGAGATCCCGGCCATCCCGAATCGTCGCCGCTGACCGGACCTATCCGGTCGGCCACCGGCGCTGCTCGGAGCTCCACCTGGTCGCCTGGTAGCAGGACGACCTTCCCTGTCTTGCTCAGCACAAGTTGATCACTGCTGTCCCATCCCTGTGCAAGATACATGTAGTATCCGTTTGCCAGTCGCTCTCCGTAGGCATTGCTTCTGTCCCAATCAACGAACTCGCCCATCACCAGCCCCGAACTCCACAGTTCATGCTCCGACAAGTCATAGATCGTCACGCGCAGGCTCGCGGCGCCATCGGCCTCGAACCGAATCACATCCGAGTACAGCGTAGCCGTGAAGACCGGCTGCGCCGAGTCGGCAAGCACCAACAGGGGGACCACAATCCCCGCCATCGCAAGCGCTGCACCTGCGGCTATCCAGATCGCTTTGGCTCGTTGCTTCCCTTTCATTTGGCGCCTCCTTGTTCCTACGTTCTACGTTCTACGTTCTGCGTACAACGTTTGATGTTCTACGTGCTACGTTCGACGTTGTGCAGGTACCGGATGAATCCGTGGATGATGCTCTTCACTCTGGCTGCTCGCTCATAGAGGTCATCGAATGCATCCCTAGACATGTACTCTTGGTCCAGAGCCACATACAAGTGAGATTGCACTTCTGTTGCCGAGCGCAAGGCGTAGCCCAGGAACTGGATGAAAGCCTTGTTGCTCTGGCTGTCGAATCCTTCTGATATGTTCGCCATGATCGATACCGTTCGCGTTGGATTTGGTCTCGGAGTCCAAAGTCACGCTTGAACTTCCCTTGACCCGCGATCTCGTAAATGTATCGAGCCAGTGTGCGAGCCACTTGCCATGCCTCGATGTCTTCAAACCGCTTGATCGCCATTGCTCCTCTTTCCCTCTCTGCAGAATCCGACCCTGAACGTAGAACCTGCCTCCTCACCTCGTCAACAGGACCAGGATCATCCCCTCGCCTTCGTCAAATGGCTCAAGTGCTTTGCCAACGATGAATACACATGTCTCTGGGTCAGATCGTTTGGCGTATCCCGATTGTGAAGCCGTGCCAAGCAGGTCGCCCAAACCGATCGGTCCACCTTCATCGCACACCTTGACCGGCACAATGCCCACAAGCGCGAGAAGGGCTTCTGAGTAATGAGTGACCTGTGATGAGGAATCAGTCATGGGTAGTGAGCGATCAACAACAGCTGACCCCAGGACGACGCCTGGCTCGGTGGATACCACGCCGGCGACGAAGGGTGAGCAGGCGCCTCTCGACTTCCGATACTGCCCCGGCTGATTCGGATCGAGTTCGAGAACATCCCCCGGTTCGACAGGCTCGCTGATCCTTACCCACTCCGCGACGTCGGCGAACCCGCTTTCCAGTTTGAGCATATGGAGCGTCTTATCCATCCGCACGTCGCCGCTCGCTTCAACACGGAATACTGCAAGCGTCGACCCCGAGTAGTCCCCAGATCCTTGCACTGAGAAGCTGTATTGATTCTCGTTGAGGTCGGTGTTGGCAACTGTCACGGTTGCCGTTCGAGATCCAATCGCCCCCGGAGAGAACCGTACCGTGAATGTTGTCGTCTCAGCGGGGGCCAGCGTGGTGCTCGCCGGTTGCGTCGTAACAGCGAAGTCCGCTGCATGCGCACCGGTGACTTGCACCGAGGGCGAGCCAGTGAGGCGAAGAGTCTCCTGCCCCGTATTGCGGATTGTGAATGTGTGAGAGTGTGAGACCCCAACGTTGACGGTGCCGAAATCCGTATCGTCCGTTCCTGAGGGGGTTGTGTCCCCATCGGGGATCGAAACACCGAGTCCTGTCACATCAATCTCAGGCTCAGCGAGCCGCACAATCGTCACGCCTATGTGATTCATGGGAGGGTCGCTGCTGTACGAGCCTCCCCACGTCATCGTGTGGACACTGTAGTCCCACGTGTCGTGTATGTACATCAGATTCGTCGAATCGTCATACCCGACACCGACCATAGTATGGCCCTTGACATGGATAATCACCGGACGGCCGGCATCGATTTCCGCTTTGTACTGAGCGTACGTGTAGCCCTGCGCTGGATCGGAGCCAACCCCCTGGATGTACTGGTTGTACATGTTCGTGACGGTATACCCTCGCGATTCGTAGAACAGTTTGTGGCCGTAACCACCGTCATTATCGTGGAACCCAGCCCCCAATCCCTCGAGGTCGGCAGCCGTCATCGGCGCTCCGTCTCCCCAATACCAGAAGTTCGTCGAGCCATCCGTGTTGCCGGGGATCGATTGACTCGTCTTCATGTAGTCACCGGTGCAGTCGCCGTACGCATGCTCGGCCCAGTTTCCGATGAAAGGATCAGGACCAGGATGAGCATACCCAACCCAATAGTCATCCACGTGACCCTTCGCTACGCGCCCATCGACTCCGCTGCGTGTTGCGCTCAACGGACACTCTCCGACAGAAACAGTTCCGGGTTCACCATCAAACCTTGGCCATGTCGTGTGCCCCCACGTGCTGTTGGTCATGGGCATGACGCCACCGTTCGTTGGACCCGTGTACATGTCCGGAAACGCAGTTCTGTCATAGTAGCCTGAGATCATCGCAGCCGATGTCGCCGAACAGCCATACGACCAGTCGAAAGCAGGCACGCTCGACAGCGTGTTGACTCCCGCAGACGGCTGAGGCTCAGGCAAGTCCATCGTTTCCCGCACGAAGCCTCGTGGTGGCTCCGGCGGCCCATTGATGATCACTCGATGGATTGCCACTCCATTAACAACGACAAGCTCGGCCGTGTAGTGCTCCGTCGACTCAATGACAGTTCCTTTCTGATCCCCGGCCAAACCCGCAAGGCACAAGGCCAGCAATACAACAGAGAGACTGATCAGAAGCATTGAAGCACGACTCTTCCCGTACATCGGTTTCATCTCCGTTGGCCTCCTCCGTTGTTCCCATCTGCGTTCGCGTTCTCATGCTTCAAGCCGCTGGATCGACGGGGCACGGCGCCGCCTGGTAACCCTCCGAATGGGGCGCGCTCAGGTTGCTTTCGTGCGGCGAGTATCATTGAAAAGGCCATCGCCGGAACGATGACCAGACGGAATGCTTGTCCAACATGCTCATGCATCGGCATGGCTCGATCGCCCGTCTCTTCCCCTTCAATCTATCCAATCGTCGCATCGTAGCCATGCAATCGACCACTGTCAATCGACCATGCCAGCACGACAATGCAATCCACTGCCTTTGCCAGCTCGAACATGATCCGACAGCTGCAAACCATGACGTCGCCCAATCACTGCTGCCCGCCGTGACGCCCAGAGCCGTTCGGTATGGAAGCACCTACTACGACAACAACACCTAGAGATCAACTTGAAACCCGCCCAGATACGTGTTGCCCAACGACGATGGGACGAGCGCAAGATCGATCGTCACATCGCCGACAGCAACCCCAAGACCGATGGTCGACCGGAATCGTTCTCCTGGACTGGACACGTCAAACCGCTGTACGCCAGCGCGGATTGAGATCCCGCTCCAACGCAGAGCCAGCCCACAGGAGACGTTCACCTCGCCAACCCGTTTCCAGTACTCCACGTCGTCTTCCGCTCTTGGCCGTTGTGCAGCGAACTCCCAGTCCAGCTCAATCATCCACTCGCCCGTGAGGAATGGGACTGTCAGCGCTAGACCGAGGCGGTTCACCCACGCAACACGATCCACCACAGTCGCTGGCCCAACTCCCCACCGAATCGGCGTCCATCCGATATCGCGCGAAACGATCGCCAACGTTGCGGTCGGCCCACCTAGATCGAGCACGTATCGCGCTCCCGCATCAAATCCCAGCCCAGATCCGGTGTCCCCCGGAATGCCGAACCGATAACTCCTCACACCAAGGCCAATCGCGCCATGCCCAACTCGAACCCCTCCTGCAGCGTGGTACATCCTGTAGAGATCAGATGTGAGCACGACGGCACCTACAGTCCACGTCTCCGTGGCATGCCAGCCTCCGAGAACACCAAACGTGAACAGGCCGTTGTTGCGCTGCTCGAATCCGCTTCCAATCACCGTACTCGGCGACTGAATGGTCGGGGCCGGATTCCAGTATGCGGCTGCAAACCCGTCCGCAAGCGCAATTTGTGCACTTCCGACTGCCCGTCCGCGGGCCCCAAGTCCATCTCGCAGGAAGTGGGCGGCATCCCCAGCACTCGTATTGCTGAATCCAGATAGCGCACCCATCGACATAAGTAATAGCGAGAGAGCGGCAATCGTCCGCGTCATCCGATCGACTCTCATGGCTAGCGGATTGTACACCAGGGGCTACCGGAAGCTGGATTGCTAGCACTGGTGCAATCCCTGTGCGCCGGTCATGGTGTACCTGTTGCCTTGCTGTTGTTCGATGTGCTCCACCATTTCTCGCTTTCCATTGAGCGAGCAGCACGCTGTACACTATGCAAGGAACACAAAGGAGTAAACATGCCGGACCAAGTATCGATCAACAGCCCTTGCCTCGCTTTCAGCCGATTTCAGGCCCTCATCGGTGGCTTCGGACTTGGGGAGACCAACGAACTCGGCTTATTCGCACAGCACGGACTGCTTGCGAAGCGAACCCTGAGCGATGTCGTACCGCTCGACGTGAAAAGAGTCGGGCGAGTCCGCCAGTATCCCCGGAATCCCGATGGTCAGGACCAGGCATGACGAAACAGCCAAATGAATCCATCCACAAGAAGGGGTTCGTCCTGTGGTTCACTGGTCTGTCTGCATCAGGGAAGACAACCCTTGCCAAGGCGGTCGAGAAGGAACTGATCGCCCGCGGCATGAATGATGTTCAGAGGCTCGACGGCGATGTGGTCCGACAGGATCTAACGCGGGATCTTGGATTCTCCAAGGACGATCGCGACGAGAACATCCGGCGAGTCACATTCGTTGCAGAGCTTCTCTCGAACAACAGCGTCGCGACGATGTGCTCGTTCATCTCACCATACCGAAACGCGCGCGCCACCGCTCGGGCGCGTTGCCGCAACTTCATCGAGGTCTTCGTGGAGTGCCCATTGGAGACCCTCATCGAGAGAGATCCCAAAGGACTATACAAGAAGGCCGTCGCCGGTGAGATCAAGGGGTTCACGGGCATAGACGACCCATACGAGACACCGGAAACACCCGAAATCGTCGTCCACACAGCGGCGCAGTCGATCGATGAATCGCTTCATGTCATTTTGGACTACTTGGAGCAGCACGGCTTCCTGTCCGTCTCTGGGTCACCACGAAGTTTGCCCGGTGCCCCAACTGAGCTGGTGAATCGCATCGCCGCGCATCCGGAGAGCCTTCCGTCGCCCAACGGTCCAGCCGTGACGCTGTCAAACGCGCTTCTCTGTGAGCTCGACGCGATCGGATGCGGCCTCTACACGCCGCTGACTGGATTCATGACCGAGGTGCAATACGAGCAGGTCGTCGATGCAATGCGCCTTCCCGACGGGACGGTTTGGTCGATCCCCATTGTGCTTCCCGTGCTCCTGGAGGACTACGAGGCAATCCGGCACGGGATGGTGCTTGCCCTGAACGGCGAGGACGGGGCAACCTACGGGCTGATCGAGGTGAAGGACGCATACAGGCGCGATCTCAATCGTGAAGCTGCTGCTGTCTACGGAACAACCGATCCGGAGCACCCCGGTGTCGCTCGATTGATGTCTGAGCCGCCAACCGTCATCGGTGGAGACATACACGTCCTGAAGAGAGCACCGATCACAAGCCATCCGAGCAACTTCGATCCCGCGCAATCTCGAAAAGCGTTCTCGAAGCTTGGCTGGAAGACTGTGGTCGCGTTCCAGACCCGAAACCCAATCCATAGGGCACATGAGTATCTGCAGAAATGTGCTCTGGAATCGGTCGATGGGCTATTCATCAATCCGCTGATCGGTGACACCAAGAGGGAGGACATCCCGGCCGATGTTCGCATGGCCTGCTACGAAGCACTCATCAACGAGTACTATCCCAGGGATCGGGTACTGCTGGGAACGTTTCCGATCCCGATGCGATACGCCGGACCGCGAGAGGCAATCCACCATGCCATCTGCCGAAGGAACTACGGGTGCACGCATATCATCATCGGCCGAGACCACGCGGGCGTGGGTAGCTACTACGGCACCTACGACGCCCAGAAGATCTTCGATCGTTTCGATCCGCAGGAACTCGGTATCACACCGCTGAAGTTCGAGCATGCGTTCTACTGCACCCGTTGCGGCCAGATGGTCAGCAACAAGACCTGTCCGCACGACAAGGAGAACCACGTCTTCCTGTCCGGAACCAAGGTGCGTGCGATGCTCCAAGAGGGGGAGGACCTCCCCGCGGAGTTCACCCGTCCGGAGGTCGCAGAGATACTTCGAGAGCGCGCAGGCGGATACAGTGAGAAGAGCTGATCGACTCAGACGCTGTCAGCTGAATCCAACCTCGTGTGGAGGAAAGCCATCTTCTGTGAGCGCGGTGCGCTGCTCGTCGGGATGGTTGTGTCACCTGCTGTCTTGTTGGCTTGGATGCGGATTCGTCCGCGAGATTCGTAGCAACCATCCGGACCTCTCGTGCGGGCTCCTCACGAGTCGAAAACACATGGCGCTCCAAATGGGAGCCAGTCCAGACGTGCTCTACATCTAACGGCTATTATGCTATACTTAGAGCAGGGAGGAATAGGACGATCATCGGACTTGACCCACTCGTACGTAGTACCTATAAACTCGATCGTGAGGTGAAGAATGGAAGACCATGAAGTGCAGCTTATCGACTATATCCGCATCTTGTGGCGCCAGAAATGGGTCATCGTGGTGACAGTCGTCGCCTCAGTCGTCGCAGCGTGGGGCGCGAGCCGGGCGACGGTTCCAATCTACCAAACCGAGACGAGTCTACTGCTGCTCCCACCCTTGTCGAGTCACTTGGATGCTGAATCCATCGGCGTCTGGCTGGCCCCGGAAGCCTACGAGAAAATCGGCGTCTCCACCAATCTGCTTCGGACCGTCTTGCAGAGAGTCGAACATCCCGACTCTGCAAGCGTGCAGAGCCTCAAGGGGCAGCTCTCTGTGTCCATCACGCGCCTCAGCTCCGGAAGTGAACTGCTGCTGAATGCGACAATCCGTGGATCGGACCCCGATCAGATGTACGATATCGCTGGAGCCTGGACCGCGTCATTCACCGAGATGTACGGCCAGCAACTCCACGATCGTGTCGCCGGGTTCTACGCGTATGTCAGCGAGAACTGCACAGAAACGCAGGCTACACTCGAGGCACTCATCGAGGAGCGCACGTCATTTCTCGACGACCACCCGCTCGTCGCAGAAAGGGTTGAGGCCGCAACTTTGGAAACCACCCTTGCATCCATCAGCATGGAGATCCTGCGAACGAGACAAGAGCTTGAAACCGCACAGGCCTATCTGGCCGCGCGGGAACAGCACCGAGCGTCACAGCTCCCCGCGTACGATCTCACCGGCAATGTGGACCCATATACACTCGCTGGCGCACTGGTGTACGGCCTTTCGGCAGACGAGTACGGGAACTTGATGGAATCGAGACTGAAAGATCTCGAGCGGACCGGCGATGCCATCAACAACGAACTCGCTGCCAAGGCTTCACTGACCAAACTAGATCGGGAGATCAGTCTGTTGCAGCAAGCGCACGAAAGACTCGCCATCCAAATGCAGAACGCAGAGATCGTTCTTGCCGAGACAGCAGATCTGATTCAGGTTGTGGATGAGCCCTTCCTCCCTAGCTCTCCGATCGTGCCGAAGAAAAGCACCAACATCGCCATCGCAGGATTCATGGGGTTGGTCCTCGGGACGCTGTTCGCGTTCTTCGTGGATTATCTCTTGCGAGTCCGCGAGGATGAGCGGACACGTGTGGCTTCACCCGAAGGATCCATGTCAGAACAGCTTCGAGACGACAAGGCCAGTCAACAGACCCAGTCCGCACCCAAGGACAAGGGGGACAATTCGCCTACGTAGTGACATGAGCACAAGGCGGATGATCGCTGAACGCTCACAGGTGTTCTGAGATACGCCGCCGGGAGCTCGCGTTTCTTGTGTCATGGCCAGGAAAGGGACTACAGGACTCTCATGGCGAGAAGCCCGACAAGATACCCGAGCACGCCAGCCATCAGAAGTGGAGAAATTCGAGCGACGATTTTGCGTGTCATTGTGACTAGATGGTCATCTGGATCTGCTCTATCTGCAACCTCAGATGTAATGTGCATGACAGACGAGAGCGGTCTCTTGAAGGGACATCTGTCTGCTAGCGGTCGTCAAGTCTCCGGGTAAATCGTACGACTTCCTCGCTGAGTCTCACGCCGAACACATCGAGCACGCGCTGTTTCATCGCGTCGATCAGTGAGAGAACGTCTTCAGCGTTCTTGGTCCCCTCATTGACGATGATGTTTGCGTGCGGCAAGGAGACCAGCGCCCTTCCAATCCTCATCCCCTTGCATCCGGCTCGATCGAGCAGCTCCCCCGCAGTCGGTCCATCCGCCGGGTTGCGAAAGATGCTTCCAGCCGATGCGCCAATCGGGATCCGTGCAAGTCGCTCCGCGAGCATCCGGCGCGCCCGTCCGATGCAAGCGGTCGAATCATGATGCTGCAACACGAAAGACGCGCCAACCACAATCCCCTTCAGCTGGCTGGTACAAAACGCACTCGTTCGATATCCCAATTGAAGCTCCGTCATGGGGAGCGTCTCCACAGCATCCCCGACAAGAACCTCTGCCGACTGGAGCACATCAGAGACCTGCGCACCATGCGCCCCGGCGTTCATGACCACGGAGCCCCCCACGGTCCCGGGGATCCCGCATGCCCACTCCAAACCGCTGAGGCCGGACCGCGTCGCCGTCCAAGCAATGTCCGACAATCGCTCGCCGGCCGCAGCCCAGAGACGGGGCCCATCGATTCGGTGTCCATGAAGACGCACCGTCTGGATGACCAGTCCGTCGAAACCGGCGTCTGGAAAGACCACATTCGTTCCGGCCCCAAGGATGATCGACGGCTGACTGTTGCGATTGGCCCATTGGAGCGTTGACACGAGCGCATCCGTATTCCTCGGCTGTGCGAACAGACGTGCCGCGCCACCAATACGTAGCGACGTGTGATTCCACAGCGGGATACTCCGGAGCAAGCCACATTCAAGCGAGGCCAGCACCTGCTTGCGGGGTCGGCAGCCATCGCAATCCGTACGCATAGCTGGAGGAAGATGCGTCACGGCGTCTTATGGCAGTTGCATGGCACGGATTCGGGTTCCCGCCCTACGGTGATGGCCAGCGTTGTCGACGCCTGAGCCCCACGATTGTCCGTCACCGTTAACAGAATCGTGTGCTGGCCGATGGTGGGGAACGTATGCCAGATCGATGACGAGATCGTGGTCTCCTGCTCACCCGAGACGAACGACCACTGATAGAGGACGATCTCGCCATCGGGATCGGTCGATGTATGGCTGAACAGCGTCGTCGGCTGATCCGCATAGACCGTGCCCGGCGGGCGGATGACCGCGACCGGTGGCACGTTCGGCAGCAGCTCAACGATCGAATCGTAGGCCATGTAGGAAGGGTCGAGATGCAGCCCTGTTCCGCTCGATGCCTGTTCGGCAATCTTTCCCAAGGTCGTCTGGGAGCGAGCCGGATTTGAGAGCGGGACGATCGGGATCCAGCACACGGTCGTCGGTCCAAGTTCGAGCCCCACCAGGATCCAGCTTCGCGGTGCTGGAGGTGTTCCGATCTGTCCCGTGACAATCACCGTACGATAGCCGAGGCGCTCCAGCGAGCCAGCGGTGTACGCAGCGAAATCAGGGAAGTCCCATCCGTTCTGCCCCAGCCGTCGCTGCGATCCGAACGCCGTGTCAATCAGCAGCCTCTCAAGACGGACGATCGCCTCGTCAAGTGCGGCCTGTTCGGCCGCCGAGTACCCGGCAGTGGTCGGCTGTACGACAAGCGGCGCCTCCTCCGCACTGACGGCAAAAAACGAACCACACAACAGGACAGCCCAGCCGACGATCGCCCAGCAGCACCTCATTCACGCCACCTCCATCTTGAAGGCATTGTACACGATCCCGCAGTGTGCCTCGGTCAGGAATCCCAGTCCCACGTGATGCCCTAACACAAAGAAAGGGCCCCGGCGAACCGGGGCCCTGTGAATGCCTAGATTAGGCTTAGGTCCTGTGGTTTACCACTCCACGAGGAAGCCAAACCAGATGTTGTTGACGTTCCCGGCATTAACATCGGTCTCGATCCCCATGCTGAACGTGAACTGCGAGGCAATCTGGAGTTCCATGCTGGCCACCAGATAGGCCACGTCGAACAGCTCGACGCTGTCTTCGTCGAAGAAGACGGTCACGTCGAAGCTGAACGGTCCGCAGCAGCCATCGTCGGTCGTGGCGATCTGATACGCCTCGAAGTACGACTCGCCATTGTCCACAACACCGTTTCCGTTGGCGTCATAGGAGTACGGGTATCCGAGGATTCCCGGGAAGCTGTCGAGAACAAGGTCGCCATCGGCATCGACGAGCCAGGGCCCGAAGTAGGTGATGCCGGTGAACTGCACGCCACCGATCTCACAGGAAATCTGGAGACCGTCGAAGATGATCCCTTGGATGTTCAGCGGAGCCATGATACCGGAACCAACGCCGGCAGCAGGGATGTCCAGCCTGTAGAACAGGTCGAAGTCGCAGCCGATCACGCCGAGGTCAATCGACGGCGTAAGAACGAACGTCTTCGTCTGCTCGTTGAACGTCACGCATGCGCCGAGCGTCAGCCACGGCAGGTTTTCGATCGTGAGGTCCGACACGCAGAACTTGGCGTACTGGAATCCGTCAAGGCAGTTGAACGCAAGTGTTCCGGTCACGTCTGCGCAGCAGAACGGGAAGCCGACCGTAACCTTGGCCCAGTTGAAGTCGAAGTCGCAATCGACTTCGTCACCGAACGTGACTTCCACGCCGATCGTCACGTCGCCCGCGACGCCGTCGACGGTAACCAACAGATCGCTACCGGCCGGGATGAGGTCGAAGTAGACGCCGAACGACACGCCGGCGATCGTCACGGTCGCGTCGACGCCAAGCTTCTCGAAGACATCCACGGCATCATCCGGATCGAACCAGAGACCACCGCTGATCGAGAATGCGCCAAGCACGCCGGCAAACGAGAAGTCCTGGTCTGACCAGACGCCGTCCGCCAAATACGTATAGGAACCAAACGTCCAATCGCCGACCGTGTAGGCAACGTTCAGCGCGGATGTTACTGTGATCGCGCCTGGGAACGTGGCTACGCCTGCCAGGTCAACGGTGACCTTGGTGAACCAATCGCCGCTCAGCGTCTGTGCAAACCCAGCGACGCCAAGCCCGATTACTACTACAAGGCTAAGTACGAGAGCCCTTTTCATTATTGACTAACCTCCTTACGCAGTCTTCCGAAATTGCTTTGTGACAAGAAGCGCTCTCCAAGAGAGAGTCTGTACGCGTCGGGCGACCACCTCCTTCGCTCAGAATTCGCCTCTCCACTAGATCTTGATGATCATCATAGTACGCGAAAATGCCAATGTCAAGTGGTGTACGTCACATTCACAGTCCCAGCGTAGCCAAAGCTACACCGACAATTCCGATGAGCAACGCCGTCAGCGAGATGATGAAATTGGCTTGCACACGTCGAGCCAACCCGGACGCATCAGAGCCGGCTATCTCGCCCATCCGCGTATTCAGTTCGGCAATCGATTGCTCGTTTCGGTTCACCCGCGGTTCAAGCGCCGCCGCATCGCTCGAGATACCGCCGCCTTGGAGCGCAGCCACGTCATCGGAGAGCTGGAAGATCAGGTCCTTGATGACATTGAGATCCTCGGGAGTCACGCTTTCGGGGTTGTTCTGCATGTACTTGATCGCGCGGGCGATCATCGCCGCAGCGGAGTAGCGGTCAAGTGGATCATCGCCATTGTATCGTCCGCCCGGCAGTCCGGTGATGATTCCTCGAGCCGCAAGATACTCAAGATCCTCATACGCCCAGTGGTCACGCGGAACGTCAGTGAACAGCCCTCCAGTATCCGGCGGCTCAGCATGTCCGTTCCCGGTTTGGCCAACCGCACCGATTCCAACCAGAGCCACAAGCACCATACCGAGAACAAGTATTTGCCTCATCCCTCTCATCGGTGGACCCCCTCTGCATTCGGTATTTCACCGAGTATAGAGATCACGCCAAAAAGTGTCAACAGAACTAGCTCTCCGCCGTTTCAATCCGAGTGCAGAAACTTCGCCGATGGATGCCCGACAGGCCAAGGCGAGCGATCGCCCCGCGATGTCCTGGCGTTCCATAGCCCTTGTGTTTCGCCAGCTCATAGCCGGGGAAGCGCCCGTCGAGGCGCGCCATGATTGCATCCCGGCCAACCTTGGCCAGAATCGACGCCGCTGCGATGTGTAGCGACCGGGCATCTCCGTGGGTGAATGAAAGCTCAGGCAGATCATATGCACCGATCGTTAGCCCCCGATCGAACAGGGCTACATCGGTAGTCCCCACCCGCCGCGTGAAGGCGCGGGCGGCGGCAAGCCGACACGCGGCGGTAATCCCGAGCTGATCGATTTCCGCCGCTGAGGCACATCCGAATCCCCAGTCGGCCACCGAGAGGATCGCATGATGCAACGATTCGCGTCGCCGCGGCGACAGGCGTTTCGAGTCATCCAGCCCGGCCAACAGCTGTGCAAGCTCCTCGGAGTGACGGCTAGCCGGCCGTTCGAGACCTATCTGGACACAGGCCACCGCAACCGGACCTGCCAGCGCGCCGCGCCCCGCTTCGTCAAATCCGACGAACCCGATCGCCCGCCCCGCTCCCTGTAGCTCGCTCAGATCCGCCGCTACGCAGGCTTCATCGATCGGCCGGCCGTCGAGGATCCGCTCCATCAGATCCTGGTCAAACGCCAGAAGCTCCTGCACACGGTCCACCATGCTCAGAGCCTACCCGCTACAGAGGTTGTTCGCGATGCCGTGCAGGCATCGCTGAGAGTCCACTGTGATCTGAGAGAGATCGCACGGATCCCAACTGGCGCATCCTCCCACCAACAAGAGTTTCGGGAACCGAAACTCTTCGGGCTTGACGGTGCCCGAAAGGGCACAGGCAAGACCCAACTCGCCGGGCTTGACAGTGCCCGAAAGGGCTCTGTCAAGACCCAAAGTAACCATTCATTGCCCCAAAACGTGACAACGGCCATACACGGAAATACGGCTCGCCAATCAGATCGCGCTCGTCGACGAAGCCCCAGTAGCGCGAGTCCCACGAGTTCTCAGTGTTGTCGCCCAAGACGAACATCTTCCCGTCTGGAACCAGCGTCGGGCCCGTCCCGTAGAGCATTCGCAGATCGTTCGCGGTGTAGATCCGGTCGAACCGGTCCCCCGTCAGGCGGACCCCATCAATGAAGACGCCGCCGTCGAGGATCTGGACCATCTGCCCCTCCGTCGCGATCAATCGCTTGACGTAGCGGACACGGTGGTCTCGCAGGCGGACGCCAAGCCGATCAAGCGATGAGACGCCTGCAGCCTTGATTCCGATCTCAACCGGAAGCGAACCTTCAACTTCGAGGAAGATTACCGTTCCCTCCGGCAGGGATTCTATCAGTGCATCCGCGGCAGCGGAGGTGAAAACCCTCTGATGGTTGATCGTTTCAACCCTCGCACCCGATTCGATTCCGACAAGCGCCGCAACCGAGTCAGCCGCGACGGCTCGAACGGCAACCCGCTCGGTGTGCCAGAAGACGATGATGTCTCCGGGTCTTGGATTGCGAAAATGGTACGAAACGCGGTCGACGAAGAACGAGTCGGCGGGATCGATTGCAGGAATCATCGAACCCGTCGGGACATGCATCCGGACCGTGACGAAGTTCATCACAACGAACACAAGGAGTCCCGCGATAGCAAGGACCTCGATCCATTCCAGAACCTCGCTCATGACGTGGCCGGGTGATCCGCCGAGCCGATGAACGAGTCGTATGATCAACGCAGGTTTCTCGTTGCGCGTCCTGCGCATTCAGCGGATTCGACGAAGGCGGCGCAGGTAGTACGGACGGGACTGCCTTGCTTGCCCTGACTTGACAACCTCGATCTTTTCGATCTTCGGCGAATGCACCGGGTACGTCTTCTCGACCCCGATCCCCGAGGAGATCTTGCGGACGGCCACCATCTCGCACGTTCCGCCGCCGCTTCGCTTGAGGACGATGCCTTCGAAGACTTGCACCCGCTCCTTCGTCCCCTCGGTGATCCGTTCATGAACGCGGACGACGTCGCCAGGGGAGAATTCCCCTCGTTCCTTCAGTTCCTCTTTGCCGATTGCTCGCAGAATGTCATCCATCTGCTCCTCCTCGTCGTGCCTATCTATCCCAGTCCCCCGCGACGCGATCCAGAATGATCGCCGCTGCGGCACGGACGGACAAATGATTGAAGTCGCTCTCCTTCATGACCGGGGGAAGAATCACATCGCAGGCCTCGATCAACTCGTCGGCCATTCCCCAACCGGTTCCGAGCAGAATATAAACCGGACCCGGGTCGGTTCTCAATCTCTCTCTCAACTCGCCAAACGAGATCCCTGCCTTCTCCGTAGCTCTCGCCGATGTGGCTGCGAGAAGCGGACGTACACCCTCTGCCTCTTCGATCCAAGCGAGCGTCTCCTCCAGGTCTTCGGCCACGACAACGTACTCCATCGCCTCGCCGCGGCGGCTCGCTTCAGTCGCGCGTTCTCCCTCAGTCCAGAAACCGCGGATCCTCCATGCAATCGCGATTTGCGAGGGGAGCGGCGTCACGACGAAGTACCGCGCTACCCCGTAGGTTCTTGCCGATCTGGCGATGTCATGAACATCCATTGATGTCGTCGACGTCGCGACGATCTCCCCACGGCGGTTGCGCATGGGAAAATGCAGAAGACCGACGTAGAGATTACCCATCCTCGCTTCTCTCCTCAAGATCAAGCCCAAGAAGATCGGGCCGGTTTCGCGCGGTCTTTCTCCACGCCTCGGCCTCGCGGTACACCTCGATCTTCGCGTGATCTCCCGACTGCAGGATCTCCGGAACTGCGTGTCCTCGGAAAACCGGCGGGCGTGTGTACTGTGGTGCCCCGAGCCGCTTCTCCTCGCCATAGAACGAATCGCTCTCGATCGAATCGAATCGCCCAACCACACCCGGCGTCATCCGGGCCGTCGCTTCGACAAGGACCGCGGCCGCCGCTTCTCCACCGGTGAGCACATAGTCCCCAATCGAAACCTCTTCGTCTACGAACTGCAGGATCCGCTCATCCACACCCTCGTAGCGGCCGCACAGGAGGATCAGACCGTCGAGCGATGCCCATCGCTGCGCATCGCGCTGGCGGAACAGCCGTCCCTGAGAAGAGAGGAGGACCGTTCTCGTGTTGGGTGCGCAGACACGTCGGATGGACTCGATTCCTCGAACGAACGGTTCGACCTTCATCACCATGCCGGCGCCACCGCCGTACGGGCGATCGTCCACAATGCGATGCGGATCGTCCGTGAAGCCACGGAGGTCATGAATGTGGATCTCGGTCTGTCCGGCCTGTCGCGCTTGTCCAATGACACCGACCGACAGCAATCCATCGAGTGATTCAGGAAAGATCGTCAGAATGTCGAAGCGCATGATCTCTCCCCATCATCGGCCGTCAGTCAAGGATCTCGACCACGACCTCTCGGTCAATGCGAGCGGCGACTCCCTCGAGGAATGTCCTCAACGCACTGATCGTGCGCCCGCTCTTGCCGAGAATCCTTCCGCGATCCTCTTTGCCGATGTGCAGGAAGAAGATGTCCACTCGCTCGGTTTCGATCCGATCGATCTTGACGCGATCCGGATGTGCGACGAGCGAATGGACAAGAAACTCACAGAGCTGAAACAGCAAACTGCCTCCCGGATCAGGCCTCTTCCTTGGCCTCCTCCTCCGCATCGTCCGCCGGCTCGTCGTCCTCGGGAGCTTCCTCCGAGTCTCCGGCGGCATCTGCTTCGGGTTCAGCAACCTCGTCCGCTTCTTCGGCTGGCTGCTCCTCAGCAGGCTCTTCGGCGGGGGGTTCGTCGGCTGGCTCCTCGGCCGTTGCAGGCTCTTCTTCGGCCGCGGGCTCTTCTTCGGCTACGGGTTCTTCTTCGGCTACGGGTTCTTCCTTCTTCTTCCGTTTCGTGGTCGGCTTCAGTTCCTTTGCCTCAATCACGATCTCCTCGCCGCGTTTGGCCGCATCGTACGCAGCCATAACGCCAGCCTTGGAGAGGATGCTCCGTGCGGCACTCGTCGCCTTCGCGCCATCGAGGAGCCACTTGAGTGCCGGATCGCTGTCGACTTCAAACGTCGGCGGATTCGTCTTGGGGTCATAGAACCCGAGATCGGCAACCACCTTCGCGTCTCGCGGCTTCTGCCCGTCAAGCACGACAATGCGATACGACGGCTGTCCCTTCCGCCCAACTCTCTTCAACCGAATCTTCGCTGCCATACCTTCACCTCAATCGATTGGTATCTTCAAACGAGTAACTGCCTATGAGGCCTCGAGCATATCGAGAGGGGAACGTCCCCTACCTCGACGTCCTCCGACCAATTTCAGTGCTCGCTTGGCCTCCTCGAACCGCGACAGCACACGATTGACATCTCGCACCTTTGTGCCGCTGCCGCGAGCGATCCGCTTCTTGCGGCTCCCCCCGATTATAGACGGGTTGAGCCGTTCTTCCACTGTCATCGACCGGAGGATGGCAAGTGCTCGCTTCATCTCGGTCTCCTCTTCGGAATCCGAACCGGTTCGCAGCTTTGCCGCTCCGGGAAGACGCTCGAGGATTTGAGAGACCGGGCCAAGCTTCTCCATCTCCTCCAACTGCTCGAGGAAATCCTGCAGCGTCAGGCGATTCTTGCGGACCCGCTTGACCAGCTCCTCAGCCTTCTGCTGATCCATCCGCTCCTCAGCTTGCTCGATCAGCGTGACAACATCGCCCATACCGAGGATCCGGTCGGCCATTCGCTGTGGATGGAACGGCTCGAGTCCGTCGATCTTCTCGCCCGTGCCGACATACTTGATCGGTCGACCCGTAGCGTGTCGAATCGACAGCGCTGCGCCACCTCGTGCATCGCCATCGAGCTTCGTCAGGACAATCCCGGTCAGTCCGAGTCGGTCATCAAACGCCCCCGCGACGTTGACGGCCTCCTGCCCGGTCATCGCATCCGCAACCAGAAGGGTCTCCGCTGGTTGCGTCAGGGCGGCGATCTCCTCCAGCTCACGCATCATCTCGTCGTCAATCTGCAGACGCCCGGCAGTGTCCACAAGCACAACATCACACAGCTGCTCTTCCGCTTTGTCGACGGCCGCGGCCGCGATTTGTGGGGGAGCGATTCCTTCCTGTGAGATAACCGGAACGTCAATCTGCTCCCCAAGCGTCTTCAGCTGCTCGACGGCGGCCGGTCGAACCATGTCAGCCGCCGCAAGAAGCGGTTTACGACCGTCTTTCTTCAGCAAGGCAGCCAGTTTCGCTGCAGCCGTGGTCTTTCCCGAGCCCTGGAGCCCCACAAGGAGGACAACCGCCGGCCGGCGATCGAGTGAGAGCGTTGCGCGTTCACCGCCCATGGTCTCCGCAAGTTCGTTCCGAACGATCTTGACCAGCTGCTGGCCCGGGGTCAGGCTCTCGAGGACCGCCTCGCCGACCGCTTGGGTGCGAATGCGCTCGATCAGGACCTTGACGACCTTGTAGTTAACATCCGCCTCGAGCAGTGCGAGTCGGATCTCTCGCAGTCCGGCGGTCACGTCGTCTTCCGACAGCTTGCCTCGGCCGCGAAGACGCGTGAAGACATCGTTCAGCTTCGTCGTCAGGGACTCAAACATTGCGCGCCTCTTCAATCCTCATTCAGGTTTTCAGAATCGGTCAAGGGTACGAGGCAAGCAGGAGCCGATCAACTGGCGAGAAGACGATCGAGAAAGGCGGTCGTGTATTCCCCGGTCTTGAATTCCGTCTGGGCTAGGACTCCCGCCACAAGATCTCTCGTCGTCTCGATCCCGGAGAGCTCGAACCGCTCCAATGCAGTGATCATCCTGAGTCGCGCGTCTTCTCGGTCGTGGCCCCACGTGATCAGCTTCGCCAGCAGCGAATCGTAGTACGGAAGAACGTTCATTCCGTTGTAGATTGCGGTATCGAGCCGGACGCCATGACCGCCGGGAAGCTGATCGATGACAAGCTTCCCACACGACGGCAGGAACTCCCGTTTCGGATCCTCGGCGTTCAACCGGCATTCGATTGCGTGTCCCTGCAGTTCAACATCCTCCTGCGAGAACGACAATCGTTCGCCAGCCGCAATCAGAATCTGCTCCTTGATCAGATTGACGCCGCACACGACTTCACTGACCGAATGCTCCACTTGGATCCTTGCATTCATCTCAATGAAGTAGTACGTGCCGTCCGGAGCGACAAGGAACTCGACTGTTCCAGCATTTCGGTACCCCACAGCGCTTGTCGCCCACAGAGCCGCTTGTCGAAGGTGATCGCGGACATCGGCACTCAGATTCGGTGCCGGCGATTCTTCGATGAGCTTCTGGTGTCTCCTCTGGATCGAGCACTCCCGTTCGCCAAGATGGATTGGGGCTCCCTGTTCGTCGGACACGATCTGGACCTCGATGTGGCGGGGGTTGAGCAGCACCTTCTCGAGATAGAGCGCTCCATCGCCACAGGCCACCTTTGCCTCTTCCGAGGCAGCCGCCGCCTTGTCGATGAGTTCATCAGGGGTCTCCACAAGCCTCATGCCACGTCCCCCACCCCCGAATACCGCCTTGAGCAATAGCGGGTATCCGACGCGCGCTCCTGCCTCGGCGAGTGCGCCAGGCTCTGCTGGGGCAGCTTCTCCGGGAAGAACTGGCACACCGGCATCGGAGACGATCTTCCGTGCGGCGAGCTTGTCTCCAAGCAGCTCCATGACCTGTTGCGGCGGACCAATGAACGTGAGTCCATGATCCTCGCAGACCTCTACGAAGTGAGGGTTCTCAGCAAGGAATCCGTATCCCGGGTGAATCGCACCTGCTTCTGCCAGCTCCGCCGCACTGACGATCGACGCGATATTCAAGTAGCTTCTCGCCGGCTCCTGCGGCCCGATGCAGACGGATTCGTCAGCCAACCGCAGGTAGGGCATGCCCGTGTCGGCTTCCGAGTACACGCAAACACTTCTAAGCCCCAGCTCGCGACAGGCTTCGATGACGCGAAGCGCAATCTCTCCGCGGTTGGCGACAAGGACCTTGTCGAAACTCATAGACGGTCAAACGTGAACAGGGGCTGGCCGTACTCAACCGCATCGCCGTCTTCGACGAGCACCTGCCGGACCCGCCCCGGTTCCTCGGCGTTGATTTCGTTCATCACTTTCATTGCCTCGATCACACACAGCGTATCGCCGGGACTCACGATATCCCCGGAAGACACGAACGGCTCCGCATCGGGCGTCGGACGTCGGTAGAACGTACCGACGAGCGGTGCACATAGACTGAGGGCATCTTCTGCCTCCTCAGGCACTTGCTGGAGTTCAGCCGCAGGCGCCAGTGGCGGGGCTGGACGGACGTCGGCGACCGCAATCTCCTGCTTCACCGTGATCAGCTGATCCCCTTCCTGAACGGTGATCTCACTGAGACCTTCCGCCTTCAGCAACTGGATGATCTGCTGCAATTGATCGAGTTCCACGTCTCTCCCTCCAACAGGCGGCCATTGTACAGGCTCCTCTGGTACCGCAGCAACGGAGTCGGGGTGTTGCACCTGGAGACCCTCGACCTATAATACGGAACCGTGAGGTGAGTTAGGCTGTGTCCATAGGCGCACAAATTGCGCTTCTTCTGTTCTTACTTGTCGCTTCCGCCTACTTCTCAAGCGCAGAGACCGCGATCACATCGCTTGCAGGAGGACGGCTGCGCTATCTGATCAATGCGCACGCAAAGAAGAAGCGTGCGCTAACCCACTTGCTCGAAGAGCCAAACGACCTGATCACCGCCCTCCTGGTGCTGAACAACCTTGTGAATGTTATGGCCAGCTCGCTGATGACCCTATTGATCATCCAGATCCTCCCAACCAAGTCGCCAAGCGTGCAGGGCTTGACAGCAACAGTCGTGATGACCGTGTCTCTGCTGATCTTCGGAGAGATCACGCCGAAGAGCTTTGCGAAGCACAATGCGGAGCGGCTCACACTACTTGCGATCAATCAGATCCATGCGATGACGCGCCTCCTCCGTCCTTTGATCTGGCTTTTCCGCAGAGCAGCTCACGGTATCGGGTGGGTCTTCGGTGTCGACCTCTCGGAGGTGGAGCCGATCGAGGTAAGCGACGAGCAAATCGAGACGCTGATCGATGCCAGCGAGGAGAGCGGCCTGCTGGACCAAGCCGACGGCGAGATGATCCGCCGGATTCTCAACTTCGACGAGATGACCGCCGAGCAGGTCATGGTCCCGCGACCGGATGTTCAGGCGATCGAACTCGCGACATCGCTCGAAGAGGTCCAGGAGATCGTCTCGCAAGACGGTCACTCACGATTCCCCGTCTACAAAGAGGTTCCCGACGCAATCGTCGGCACGCTGTACGCGAAGGATCTCCTTTCCTGTGATCCTTCCGATCCAAACATCACGCTCGAACGTCTCCTCCGGCCAGCGTACTACGCGCCGACAACGCAACCGATCAACGTTTTGCTGCGCGAGTTTCAGCGGCAAAAAGTGCATATGGCTGTCGTGATCGATGAATTCGGGGGCTTGGCGGGGATTGTCACACTGGAGGATATCCTTGAGGAGATCGTTGGAGAGATCGAAGACGAGTACGATCAGCCGACGGTTCTGCTGCAACGCATCTCGGGCGACGAAGCGCTCGTGCCTGGCGATACGGCGGTACACGATCTTAATCGAGCAATGGACATCGATCTCCCGGAGGATGAAGGGGTCACAATCAACGGCCTGATCCAGCACCGTCTCGGGACGATGGCCAAATCGGGAGACAAGATCGAGGTCGGCCCGGTCACATTCCTCGTTGAACGCGCAACCGACCGTGAGATCACGTCGGCCCGTGTCCGAGTCGATCGCACCGCGGAAGCTGACGAAGTAGAGGACTGATTCAAGCGACCACGGGAGGCCCGATGAAGATCCGCTTCGCTGTGCTGTTCATTCTGTTCACATGGGTCGTTCCAGCAGCGGCAAACGCTGAACCGCATTGCATGGTCGATGCATCTTACGACGCCGAGCACCGTCGGTTCGATGGCTCCATGGAGCTGTCATTGCTGCCGACAACGCCTACGATCTACTTGTCTCTGCTTGCCAATCTCGAACGAGAACCGAATCCCCATCTCTCGGCCCGATCCTCCGATGCTCGGTATCCGTTTGGATTCGAAGTATCGGAGACGACCATCGCAAGCGTCGAACTCGCAGGCGAAACTGAAGCCCCAGCACTCGCATTCCGTACCTTGGCACTGCCTCCATCGTGGCAAACGTATTCGCTTGATGACACTGTCCTCGCCATCGACCTGCCGGAATCCGCGGCAGCCATGTCGGAACCCATCACGCTGCACATCGAGTTCGTCACCAAGGTTCCGCGCCATGCAATCGGCGATCAAGGGGTCACGGCGGGTGTTCTCACGTGGCGATTTGGCTGGTTTCCAACGCTGTTCCCAGCGCAGGATCAGATCGTAGAAAACGATGGACGAATCGCCTACGCCGGGCGAGAGGCTTTCCCTCTTACGTTTCCGTGGACTCGCCTTGAAGCATCCCTCACGGTCCCGGAGGGTTTCGAGCCACTTGTCGGAGCCGATATCTTGGAACCGTTGTCGGATCCGGATGAGCTAGATGCGAACTCACTGGAGACAGTTAGCAGATACCGGATTGCCTACGACTCCCCCGCGCGCTCTCTCGGACTGACGCTCGGGACCGACTATCGCCGGTACACGCTCGACGGGCCGATTCCAATCGAAGTCGCCTATCTCCCGGGCCATGAAGAAGACGCCCGATACTACGCCACGCTGGCCCGCGACATTCTCGCTGAATACGAGGAACGGTTTGGCGCGTATCCTCGCGCTCGCCTGACCATCGTGGAGAACCCGAACAACAACGGCCTCTCCTTCGCCGCCGATGGAATCGTCTGGCTCTCACGGCGATTTTTCACGCATCGAAACATCCTGTTCTTCGGGGCGCTGAACCGCGTGGCGGAGTTCGTTCTCGCTCACGAGATCGCGCATCAGTGGGTAGGCCTGGGAACTGGAATCGATCTGAACGCGGAGGCATGGCTCTCGGAGGGACTCGCCCAGTATCTCGCCGTCCGGTACTACGAAGGTCGGCATGGCGCATACGAGCCCAATCTGTTCGGCTTCGGATCTCCAGGGATCATCGAGGAACTCGTGAAACGTCAGTTCGGATACTTCAACCTCCGCGAGCATTTCATCGAGCTTCCGTATCTCCTTATGCAGTACGCCGGATTCGATGAGGCGCTGGTCAAGCCGATCGAGAACGTTCGATTCGGCAACGCAACCGATGTTCGTCTGTACGACAAGGGCTATCTTGTGGCCCGCGCGATTGCCGCTGCAGTGGGCGAGGATGCGTTCGAACGCACGCTCCTACGAGCCATTGATGAACGTCGCGCAGACCTGCTTGATGTTGCCACGCTGCAAGCATTGCTCGAGGAGGAATCGGGGATGCCTCTCGACGAGATCTTTGAGACGTGGGTCTTCGGTGCCGGTCGAGTCGACTACTCAATCCGGATTGTCTCCCGCGAACGATCGGCGCTCGATCATGTCACGACCGTCGCCGTCAGCCGGTCCGGCGGTGCCGTACAACCGGTTGACGTGGAAGCGGTGCTCGAGTCAGACGCAACGCTCCGACAGGAGTGGTCAGGAGATGCGGACTCAGGGGAGTTGGTCTTCCATACGCCGTCTCGGGTCGTTCGCGTGACGATCGATCCCGATCACAGGCTCCCGGATCAAGACCGGTTGAACAACAACGCACCCGTGAAGATCGTCGGTGGGGCAAATGAGGCCGCCTACCCGCTTGATGCGTACACATTGACAGCAGATACGGAGACCGGGGGTCTGACCCTATCGTACCTGGACAGGCTGCGCATTTCGGTGGCGCAAGGCGTCGCGACGGCGCAGGTCAAGCTCGGGAGGCATTTTCAGCTATCGACGATTGCCTCCGTTGTCGGCAATCGGCTCTCCGGAGGTCTCGGTGTAACCTACACGGACTACGACCAACCGGAAACAGGCTCTCCGGAAACATTTTGGGAGCCGGACATCTCGTGGACATTCGGCGTACGGCGCCAATTCGTTGACGACGAACCGCTGGTCTCGTTCGAGGTCGACTTCATCGACCACCCGTCATTCGCGACATCGCGCACGCATGCCCTGTCACTGGCCGTCACACCCGATGGAAGAGGCCGGCTGTCGGCCAGCGCACATGATGAACTCCGAATTCTCCCCCGAGCGTACGTCCAGGGAGACGTGAAACTGGGCATTGGATTCGCCGATCCCCCGGAGCCGTTGCGATTCCGATTGGGCTCCCTCCATTCGTTCTCTCCCTCATCGACACCTCACGAGCTCGTCGGTCGCCTGGCGTTGGAGATCCCTGCCACGGGCGATCTGCCCTATAACCTGCTCAATCTAGCAATGGTCGACCGAATGCGTTCGCGTCTGTTTGTCGCTGGCGGCATGGGTTGGACAAGCCCAGATGAATTCGGTAAAACGTCGCCCTATATCGAAGCAGGGATTGAGCAGATTGTAGACCTTTCGACGCTCGGTGGATTGCTGTCGCTGCAGGCACAGCTCGGCGTCTCAACCCCGGTAGTGGGGCGGGGCGCAACCGTCTTCTACGCCCGGCTCTCCCTGTGACAGGAGGAAGGTTCGATGAAGGTCCCTTGCAGATGGCTTGCGGACTACGTGGATATCGATCTTTCGGACGAGGCGATATCTCGCCTTGCCGAGCGGTTGACCCTTGCCGGTCTCGAAGTTGAAGGAATCGAGAGAACCGGCAGCCTGCGCAACGCCGTTGTCGGACGCGTCGTTTCGAGTCAACCGCTTCCTGACTCGGATCACCTGATGCTGTGCGTCGTTGATGCCGGCTCGGAAACGGTGGAGATCGTCTGCGGCGCGCCGAACGTGACGGATGGCGCCCTTGTTCCTGTGGTGCTCCCAGGCGGAGAACTGCCGGGCGGCCTTAAGATCGAGCGTCGGAAACTCCGCGGAACCGTTTCCAACGGGATGATCTGCTCCAAGGAGGAGTTGCAGCTAGAGGATCGCTCAGAGGGAATCTGGAACCTCGAGCCGACCCTCGCACTCGACGTGGGGACGGACCTAACGACCATCCTCGAATACGACGACACGATCTTCGATATCAAGGTTCCGTCGAACCGCCCAGATTGTGCCAGTGTGTATGGCATCGCACGCGAGGTTGCAGCTTTGCTTGATCGCCCGCTTACCGATTTGTCGACCGCGGTCGAGGAGACGCTTCCCGTAGCCGCCGATCAGATCCGAATCGAGATCGAGAACCCGGCTGACACGCCACGCTACGCGGCCCGACTCATGGAAGGGATCACTGTCGCTCCGGCGCCGCTTGCGATACAGCACCGATTGATCAAAGCAGGGATGCGCCCTCTGTCGAACGTCGTCGATGCAACCAATTACGTGATGCTCGAGCTTGGACATCCGCTCCATCCGTTCGACGCCGACCTGATTGGTGAATCGATCGCTATCCGCCGAGCCAAGCCGGGTGAGACATTTCGCACGCTCGATGGCGTCGATCGCCGCCTGACGGAGGATGTGCTGATGATCGCAGACGGGCAAGGCGGGCTTGCAGTCGCAGGCGTGATGGGTGGCGAGCGAAGTGAGATTCGTCCTAACACAACCCGTGTTCTCCTTGAGATCGCAACCTTCACCGGCTACACGATTCGCAAGTCATCGCGTGCGCTTGGCCTCCGCAGTGAGGCTTCACATCGGTTTGAGCGAAGAATCGATCCGGAAAGCGTCGCGCTCGCGTCCGAGAGAGCAGCTCATCTGGTCCAGCAGTTGACCGGGTGCTCGATGTACCGCGGTCTTTCCGACGCCTATCCGGCACCGAGCACGCCCAGAACGCTTCGCCTTCGACCGGAGCGAGCATCGCTCGTTCTGGGGCTCGCTCTAGATAGAGAAACATGTCTTGACGTGCTTCAGCGTCTTCAGATTGGCGCGGAGTTGAAAGGGGAAGAGATTGTCGCCTCGATTCCGTACTTCCGGCCTGATCTCGAGCGCGAGATTGACCTGATTGAAGATGTCGGACGAATCTACGGATACGACCGTCTCACCGCCACAGCACCCACGCCGGTTCTCCTCGTTGGACGCAAGGATCCCAGCGAGCGGTCCAAGGATCGTGTCCGAGAGATCCTAACCGGCCTTGGGATGATCGAGGTCATGAGCGATGGATTCGACAAGAGAGAGTGGCGAGAGGCACTCGGAATCCCCGACGATGATCTTGTGCGATTGGCGAATCCAATGACCGTCGCCCAATCCTTGCTGCGATCGACGCTTGTTCCCGGCGTTCTCTCGATCATCGAAACCAATCTAAGCCGAGGTGTCGAGGGTGGGATGATCTACGAGATCGGTCGTGCGTTCTCCGTATCAGGTGGAGAACGGGAGATCCTCGCGGGCGCTTTGTTCGGCAGAACGGGCATCCCGTTGCATGGCAAGGAGCGCGTTTCCCTCCCCATGGCTCGAGGAATTCTCGATCAGCTGTTCAAGCACTTGCGCCTCGGCCGGACAGCCGTCGCCGCAGAGGATCCGCCCTCATATCTTCACCCGGGACGGAGTGCACATTTCATCCGCCATGGACATCCGATAGGTCTGCTCGGCGAGATCGCGCCGGCTTTGATCGAGCGATTCGCCGTCCCGACAACGGTTCTCGTGTTCGAATTCGGGATGGATGAGTTGACAACCGAACTGGACACGCCGGTCACCTACACCAAGCTACCGCAGTTCCCCGCATCGAAGCGTGATCTGTCCGTTTCCGTCCCTGTGGGACTTCTTGAGGCGCAGGTCTGTGAGGCCATTCTCTTGGAGCCTGAAGTCGAGACGGCGTTTCTGTACGACCTCTACGACGGCGACCAGGTCGGCGAAGGCCGCAAGAGCCTGACCTACGAACTGGCCTTCCGTGCCGAGGATCGCACGCTGACCGATCCGGAGGTCGATCAGGTCGTCTCGCGAATCGAGTCCCGGCTCGGCAAGCTCGACGTTCGCCTCCGCACGTAGTATGGACAAGACAATCATCGCCTGCGATCCGATCGAGATGGAGGAGATCGGAATCGGAGTTGCGGACAGCCTTGACGATGGGTTCCTCGTCTCTCTCGTCGGGCCTTTGGGATCCGGGAAGACCACGCTGACCAAGGGAATCGCGAAGGGCTTGTTGATCACCGACGTCGTGACCTCGCCAAGCTACCTCCTTGCCCGCACGTATGCCGGGCGACTGATACTCCACCATATCGATGCCTATCGGATCTCGTCGCTTGCCGAGTTCGCCGAGGTCGGCCTCGATGCGTACCTTCCACCAGAGGAGGGCGTCAGCGTGGTCGAATGGCCTGAAAGGATCGACGGACTTGTCGAGATGAGCGACGTACACATACGGATCGAGCTACTCGAAGAGGGGGCTCGCCGTGTTCATGTGATGCAGCGCTAGCCTCCGCCGCGAGCGCACACAAATTTACAGGCCCGACGAAAACCAAACGCCGTCGATCCGCGCACCGCACGTTGGGCAGGCTCCCTCCTGCAGCCGGTTCTCTCGAATCCGATATCCGCTCCGCGAGATCAACCGTTCGCCACACGCTGCACAACAGGTGTCTTCTCCTTCACCAGGTACATTCCCTAGATAGACGTACAGCAGGCCCGCGTCACGGGCGATGCGGGCCGACGTCTCAAGCGTTTCGATTGGCGTCGGCGGTCGATCAACCAGCCGATAGGCCGGGAAGAACCGGCTGACATGCCATGGGATGTGTGGGGAGATTCCGACGATCGCTTCGGCCATCCAGCGGATCTCGTCCAGCGCGTCGTTCACTCCTGGAATGATCAGCGTTGTCACCTCCACCCAGATGTCAGTCTCGGATGCTCGCTCTATCGTGTCGAGGACCGGACGAACGCTCCCGCCGAAATATCTGTGATAGACGCTGTCAGAAATCCCCTTCAGATCGATGTTGATCGCATCGAGATACGGCGCGATCATCGCAAACGCTTCCTCAGTGAGGTAGCCGTTTGTCACCCACGCGTTGCGCAGCCCCTCGTTCCTCGCAAGCCGCATGACGTCTACGACGTACTCGATCGCCACGGTCGGCTCCGTGTAAGTGAACGCAATCGAATGACATCCGTGCGCGACCGCATCGGAGACAACCTCCTCTGCAGGAACGCGATCCCCGACAACCCGCCCTGCGTGCTCGCGCGGATATTGTGAGATGTAGTGGTTCTGGCAGTTCTGGCAGACGAAGTTACAGCCGACCGATGCGATCGAGTAGGCACGCGTTCCCGGATAGAAATGGTAGAGCGGCTTCTTCTCGATCGGATCGACATCTCTGGCGATCAGTCGGCTGTAGATCAGGTTCTTCAGCGTTCCGCCAACGTTCTCACGAACTCCGCAGATCCCTCGTTCCCCCGACGCAATGACACAGCGATGCGAGCAGACGCGACATCTCACTCGATCGTTGGTCAGCTTGTCGTAGAGAACCGCCTCACACATAGGCCCCTCCGCAGGCATGCTAGCACAGGTGCCGCACGGAAGGAAGCACGTCTTTCCTGCTCACAACGCTTGCCGTACCATCATGCTCATGTCGCTTCTGCAGATGGACCAGTTGAGCAAGGCGTTCGGAACGCACGTTCTGTTCGAGCCGTTCTCCGCTCAGATCTCCCGCGGAGATCGGATCGCATTGATCGGCGATAACGGCATTGGGAAGTCGACCCTTCTTCGTACGATTGTCGGACTCGAAGCGCCGACAGAGGGCGGGGTGCAACCCATCGGAGAAATCCGGATGGGCTATTTGCCCCAGACCGCTCGCCTCGAGGGGAACGGGTCGGTTCGGAATGCGGTCGAGGGGGCGTTCGTCGAGGATCGTGCCATCGAGCAGGAATTGCGACAACTTGAGACCGCCATCGCAGCCGGGGCCACGGATCAGCAAATGCATCGATACGACGAGCTTCTGCATCGCTTCTCAGAGCGCGGAGGATACGAGATCGATGCGAAGATACGGGCCGCGCTCATCGGCGTCGGCTTCAGCGAAGCGGAACACGACAAGCCGGTTGGTCTCTTGTCCGGTGGCGAGGAGGCGCGTGCAGCGCTTGCTCGAGTTCTGCTTGAGGACCCCGATATCCTCCTTCTCGATGAGCCGACAAACCATCTCGACTTCGCTGCGCTCGACTGGCTTGAGGTACAGCTGCTCCGCTTCGTTGGCGCGATCGTTCTCGTCTCACACGATCGCCATCTCCTCGAACGCGTATCAAATCGTACCTGGGAGATCGCGTTTGGGCGGATCACTCCGTACCGCGTCGGATATGGCCCATCACGCAGACTGCGCGACGCGGAACGCGAACGGCAGCTCGACCTGTATGAGAAGCAGGAAGAGACGATCAATCGGTATCGGGACTTCGTTCGTCGGCACAAGGCCGGACAGAAGCACCGTCAGGCCAAGGATCGAGAGCGGAAGCTCGAGCGGATCGAGAAGGAGCGGATCGAGGCGCCGCAAGAGGCCAAGCGGATCGGGCTGCGGATTCCGATTGGACAGCCCAGTGGCAAGCGCGTTCTCTCGCTCCGTGATCTGCAGATCGGATTTGATCAAGCACTGTTCTCGTGCCCCGATCTGGAGCTTCGGCGTGGCGAGAAGGTCGCCATCATTGGACCCAACGGTTGCGGAAAAACAACGTTGCTCAGGACGATCACTGAAGCGCAGATACCACTGCGTGGCGAGATCGAGCTGGGCCACAACGTGCATACGGCAACCTACAGCCAGAAGCAGGAAGGGCTTCACGGAACGAACACCGTGCTCGATGCGATCCTTGCCCACGCCTCGCTGACCATAGGTGAAGCGCGTGGCCTATTGGGTCGGTTCCTGTTCTCCGGGGATGACGTCATGAAGAAGACACAGGCGCTGTCCGGCGGGGAGCGAAGTCGCGTGGCCCTTGCCTTGCTATCGCTGATCGAGGGAAATCTCCTTCTGCTCGACGAGCCAACGAACCATCTCGATCTTGCAAGCCAGGAGATTCTCGAGCAAGCGTTGCTCAAGTACGAGGGGACCGTGCTCCTCGTGTCGCATGACCGTGCACTTCTTGAGACGGTCAGCACACAGGTGTGGCTGATCCGTGATCGGCAGATGGTCGTACACGGGTATGGATACGCCGAACACAGGCGCCGCGCGCTCGAGGCGCAAGAGATCAATGCACACGCAGCTCTCCAATCGACGCCATCACTGAACAGCCGCCCACGACACCCGTCCCGGAAATCCGGAAGGAAACCTTCACGGCGCGATCGCGAGAGGATCGAGCAACTGGAGGTCGCGATCGAGGCGCTCGAATCACAGCTCGAGCAGATCGAGGCGATGCTCGCTGATGCTAGCTCAAACGGCGATCGCGATCGAATTTCCTCCCTCGGCATCGAACACAACGAGGTCAAGCAGGCGCTTGCCGCTAGATACGACGCATGGCATGCCGCCATCGAACCATCCGAAGAGAAACAGGAAGAGTAGTCATGTCAGAGTCAGCAGCCAGCGAACGTATCAAAAAGGTTCTCGCCGGAATCCCATCCCATGTTGCCGTTCTCGCGGCAGCCAAGACACGGTCGGCCGAGGAGGTCCAGAAGGTCATCGAGGAGGGCATCCACATCATCGGCCATAACTACGTCCAGGAAGCCGCTGCGTCCCTCGAAGCGCTAGGGCGACCCCAAGTGGTCGCCCCCACAGAAGAGTGTGCTGCATCCTCCATCGAGCTGAGCGGGCACATTGCGTCCGATCAGGTCGCGATGCACTTAATCGGCCACCTTCAACGCAACAAGGCCAAGCTCGCTGTCCGGCTGTTCGACTGCATCCAAACCGTTGACTCGCTACGACTCGCCCATGCGATCGATCGGGAAGCGCAAAAGGTCGATCGAATCATGTCGGTGCTGATCGAAGTCAACTCCGGCCGCGAGCCCCAGAAGGCCGGGGTCCCACCGGAGGCGGTCACAGAGCTCATTCGCGACGTCGCCCAGCTCGCATCTGTTCGCGTCGACGGCTTGATGACCATGGGGCCGCTGGTATCAGACCCTGAAAGGATCCGCCCAGCGTTCGCCGAGACGAAACGGCTGTTCGATGAGCTTGGGGAGCTCCAGCTCCCCAACGTGGCGATGCGCGTCCTCTCCATGGGGATGAGCAACTCATACAGAGTCGCAATCGAAGAGGGCGCCACGATGATCCGACTCGGCACGGTACTGTTTGGGCCAAGAGCGACATAGGTAACCTGGGAATCACGTCCACAGCTTGTTCCCATTCGCTGCTACCTCTACTCTCGTCGCATGCCCCCTTCCTCCACAAATTCGGACATGACGGAGAGTCTGGTCGTTCTCGACACGAATGTCTTCGTCGCCGCGGCATTCAATCCAGGGTCGCACGCCGCACGCATCATCAACGCCGTCCGTCAGGGCCAGCTGCTTCTCATCTGGAATGAAGCGACACACCGGGAGACCCGGGGGATTCTCGAGCGGATCCCACCGATCTCGTGGGATCCATTCGCGGAGCTGTTCCACAAACGGGGTCGGTTCCTCGGCAAGGTGAACCCCGCATGGTTCGGTCATGTGCGCGATCCGGACGATCGCGTCTTCGGCGCACTCGCCTACGCCGCCGGAGCGACGCTTGTCACGCAAGATGATGATCTGCTGTCCATTCGATCCAGCGTCCGCGTCTCGATCCTCACGCCAATTGAGTTCGTCGATGTGAGGTTGCGTGCACGAGAGGATCTGTGCGGATAGGCTACTCTGCGGAGGGAAACTCGAGAGTTCTACTCGCAGGTCGCGCGATTGCGACCCTCTTTCTTGCTGCGATAGAGGAGCGTGTCGGCTCGCTTGACCGTCTCGGTCGCATTCTCGCCGATACGAGCAATCGTACCGCCGATCGAGATCGTCACCGCAAGCTGTTCTCCGTTTGCGGACAGGTTGGAGCCCTCTACCAACCGGCGAAGCACTTCCGCACGTCGAGTCAGCTCCTTGAGGGTCACCTTCTCCATGAGAACCATGAATTCCTCCCCACCCCAACGGCCGACGACATCGAACGATCGCACGTTGGATCCAAGCGTCTGCGCAACCATCCGCAGAACGCGATCCCCCGTAGCATGGCCATGGCAGTCGTTGAACCGCTTGAAGTGGTCGATGTCGATCATTAGCACGCCATACGTCCATCCATACCGGTCCAACTCGTCGGTCCGGGATGCTAGCATCATTTCCGTGTAGCGACGGTTGCCGACGTCCGTCAACGGATCCACAAGGGCGAGCTTCTTGAGTTGGTCTATTTCCTCGCGCATCGCCGAGCGTGCGGAATTGTCGCTGAACACTTCGATTCCACCAACGATCCTGCCTGAGGGATCGCGAAGCGGCGCCGTGCGGACGAAGACAGGGACCCGATGTCCTTCCCGGTGGTGCAAGTAGACTTCAGCCTCGCGTGGATCGCCATCGGTCATCGTTGCTTCCAAGGGACAACCGACCAGGCACAGCTGGTCACCTCGATCGTTGACGTGCATGAGCAGGTTGTCGCAACAGCGCGACCCAACGACCTCTTCCGGTCGATATCCCGAGATTCTCTGCGCGCCTTGGTTCCAGAACTGAATCGCGCGTTGCGTGTCGACGATGTAGACGCCATCGTTGAGCTGATCGAGGATTCCACTTCCAAGCTCCCCGCCTGTCAGATCGAGTCCGCTCATACTGTCACTCCCATCTCCTCCAGTATACCTACCGCACCGCTCGATCGGACAAGCTGCTGCCCATTGGAACCTCCTCCGTGAAACGCGACCATTGCGAGAAGCCGGCCGCCCCGCGTACTCTCCATCACAAGGAGGCATCATGTCGATCACGAACAAGCACAAGAAGGCGCTCGCGAAGTGGATGCAGGACCACAACGTCCAGTCAACCTGCCCCACATGCGGGTCGGAGGCAGGCTGGAGTATCCACGAGTCAATCCTCGGGGGGTTGGATCTGGATCTCAAGAAGAAGCAAGCCAAGCCTTCTTCGTTTGGGTGCTTTGCGCTGGTCTGCAAGTCGTGTCAGTACACGATGTTCTTCGCCGCAGCGCCAATCCTCGGGAAGTAGTCGATCCATCTGATCTTGATTTCCCAGAACGCTCCGCCGTGATGCTATGGTGTCGAGATCAGCTCGCGAATCCGGAGCGGCTCGCCCTTCTCCGGGTCGCGAACGAGCGCTAACGCGTCCTGTGGGCACGCGGCAACGCACACCCCGCAGCCCATACAGGCGTCCCGCTCGATGGCGAGGGCCCCCTCGGTGACGCTGAGTGCGTCGAACGGGCACGTCTCGGCGCAAGCGCCGCAGGCGATGCACGCCGCATCATCGACCTCCGCAATGTACCCTGACGACGCGAGCATCGGCGTCCCGTGTTTCCACGCCTGCATCGCACCACAACAGCAGGAGCAGCAATTGCAGATCGCGTAGAAGCGCCCGAGCATCGCATCCTTGAAGAACGCGTGATGCACATGTCCTCGATCACGCTCGGCGCGAAGGATGTCGACCGCCTCTTGCGGGCTGATCCAACGGGACTTGTTCGGGTGGTGTTCTGCGACGAACTGCGCGAACGGCTCGCCCACGATCAGGCAGACATCAAGCGGCAGGCACGGGTTCTCCCGCACCGATCGGCATGGGCACTCCAGAACAACGATGTGCTCCGGCTGGTCCATGACGATGTCGCGCGCCGTCGCATACGGGATGATCTGCTCGAGGTCGTGCAGCTCCACCGGCACGTCGAGCGTCACCAGCTGCTCCGCCGCGTCGGTCGGGACGACCTTGCCGTGATACCGATCGGCGAACCGGCGCTTCGTTTCTTGCGGATCGTCACCGTCCCCCGACCGCAAGAACAGATGCCCGGCAAGACAGACAAGCGGTTCGAGAATCCGCGGGAGCTTCCGCTCTCCAGTTGCGAGGCCGATGTACAGGTACGGCCACCGTCCGTAGATGTAGCCGTGCAGGAAGTCGAGAATCGAGTAACCCCGAATCGCCCGTCCGGCCTTCCAAAGCGCCCGCGTCCCCCGTCGAAACACGCCAATCCCCTCCTCTATCCCGCTTCGCACAGCATACTCCCTCGAACGACGGATGGGAACCGATCGTGTAGGATCGCCTAGAGCAAGCGCCTTACGCCTCGTCTGGCGCATGTGCACCGAGGAGAGGAACGCGAATGGACATCTTGGGGCTGCTCGACGGAATCCGAACGATCGCCCGAAACGGCTTGCACTACGCCGAGAATCCGTATGATCGCGAACGGTATCAGCAGCTGCTGCAACTGGCCGCAGGGTCGTATGGCTCCCTCACAGGTGAGTCGGTGGAACATCTGTCCGATCAGCTCCTCCGAGAGATGGGGCATGTGACCCCGAAGGTCGGCACCGACGCTGCCATCTTCGACCACGAAGGCAAGATTCTCCTGATGGATCGCTCCGACGGAACCGGTTGGTGCCTCCCATGTGGTTGGGTCGAACCGAACGAGAAGCCGGCTGAGGCTGCCGTACGAGAAGCTCGGGAGGAGACTGGGTTGGACGTGCGGATTGTGCGACTCGTCGGTGTGTTCACGCGACGGCCCGGCGTGGACACGGGACCGTTTACGGCGGTCGCGATCGTCCACCTCTGCGAGCGCACGGGAGGCAAGCTGACCCTATCGCATGAGGGGCACGCCCTTGAGTACTGGTCGATCGATCAGGTTCCCACCTGGCACGGAACGCATGAGCGCTTCGCCAGGATTGCCTACGACATGTGGCGATCGGATCGACCTCTCCCGGCCATCTCGGACTGACGCGTTCGGGCGCTTCGTCGGTCGCCCGACTAGAAACTGTACGTCGTCCCCACAGTGCCGAGCACGAACGCATCAGGCATCCGTTCCGCAAACCGCCGCATCGCTGCGAACCCAGTGCAGTGCGACGGCACGATCACGGCTGGCTCCATCTCCGCAATCGTTTCGACGGTCTGCTCGATCGTTCGGTCCGTCACTCGACCCAGATGGAATCCGCCGAGAATCGCGTACACGCGGTCAATCCCAGAGATCTTCCGCGCATGCCGCACGGTGTTCACAATCCCTGCGTGAGCGCATCCTGCAACGACGACAAGTCCCTTCCCTTCGACATGGATGACGATCGACTGATCGTCATCGATGTCATCGATCTCGAACCGATCACCATCGCGGAACCGCCGGCTCACAGATGGAGTTCCTGCCTCAAACGATTCACGCGGTACGTATCCGGTCGCCCAGCACCCGTCCGCGATGCGATGCGGCATAGTCGACTCTCTGATCTCCGCGCCAAGCGCTTCCCATGCTGCACGGTCTGTCGGGTTCCGCGGTCCGTATCGCCGACCGTCCTCCAAGAAGCTCCAACGCTCGCGGAACGCCGCAGGGTGAACGATCAGCGGCACCGTCTTGCGCTTCGCATAGCTCACCAGCTCTTGGTCGCCAACCCCGGCGGGGAACAGCTTCGCTTCCGGAGCTGCGGAGATTGCTCGAAGCACGTCTGATAGGCCAGCGACATGGTCCCAGTGCCCGTGGCTCAACGCGATGATGTCAATCGTCGTCGGATCGATCTTCATCCTCCGGAGGTTGTCCATCACTGCCGTCGGCGTGCCTCCTGCATCCCACAGAATCTGCAGGCCGGCTGCCGGCAACTCGATCAGAGCGGAGAACCCATGCTCGGCAATGAGCGGCCCATCAGAGAAACGCTTCACCGTGTCGGTCGATCTCGCCAGCATGTCGGAGAGATTGTCGAGCAGAACCGTGATCGCAACGCCTGGTACTGAGCCGAACGGACCGTCCTCGTGCATCGGATCACCTCAATTGGGCATTCTATCGAGCTGCGGGTCGTCTCCCAACCGGGAGCAATTGCTGCCCATGCTTGCCGTGTGTAGAGTGGGGGAAGAGCACCGACACACGCCCTGAGGAGGGATTGGCCATGGCATTGATGGACCACGAGACAGACCAACTGAATACATCGGCCGGAGACCTGGAGATCACGTTTCTCGGTCACGGATCGTTGCTGTTTACATTCTGCGAGAACCGAATCTACGTGGATCCGTTCAGTCAAGTCGCCGATTACTCGACACTGCCGAAAGCCGACCTTGTGCTGATCACACACGAGCACGGTGACCATCTCGATCCCCAAGCACTGGCTCACATCCGAACCGAGGCAACCGACATTGTCTGCACCGAACACTGCAAAGAGAAGGTGGACGGAGGCACGATCATGCGAAACGGCGACGTGACCGTAATCCGGGGACTGCAGATCGAAGCGATCCCTGCCTACAACCTCATCCACAAGCGAGACAGTGGCGACCCGTTTCACCCGTATGGTGACGGGAACGGCTACGTGATCACGTTCGGAGATCTCCGCGTCCTCGTCGCCGGTGACACGGAGAACACGCCGGAGCTCAAGGCCCAAGCGGACATTGATATCGCCTTCTTGCCGATGAATCTGCCGTACACGATGACTCCGGAGATGGTCGCTGACGTCGCCATCGCGATGAATCCGACCATCCTCTACCCGTACCACTTCGGGAGCACCGACACGTCACAGCTGATCGATCTCCTCAAGGATCATCCAGAGATCGACGTACGGATCCGTCGGATGGCCTGAGCCCTCACCTCCTATCCCAGGAGCGTCGCTCTCGTCAGCGTGGGACCCTCCCGATCGCGATCCGCGCTGTGACAGGAGAACAGCAGACCGGTACCTACTCGCCGAAGAACGCCTCCGGCAGCGGCAGATCGACCGGACAGGTCGCGCCGAGCCCGTTGTCGGCAAACTGGTTCTCCCATCCCAGGATCTGACCGAACAGTTCAACGCCGGTCATTCCGTTGACCCCGCAGAGTGACAGCCCCCATCGCCCGTTCGCCTCGATCGTGTTCCGGAGCAGAGCCAGTGATCCCTCTTCAGCCCCACCGGGCGACGCATCGAGACGAACCCCGCTGCCATGGTTGCTCCCAATGAGGTTGTCGGCAAGGATCGCCGTCGCGGCACTCGCAATCACAAGTCCGTCATAGCAGCGCTCGAATGTGCAACCGGAGACAGACACGAGGGCGATGCCTCCAATGCTTGCGCCTGTCGCAAGCCCGTCGAACTCACAGATCGAGAGCGCCGTGGTCCCCGATCCAAGGACAGACACGCCGAACCCTTCGCCATGCACGACCGTGCTACACAGCGACACCAAGTCGTCGGCAAACGTCATGATGCGAACCCCAATCTTAGAGGCTCGGATTGTGCAATCCGCGATCAGGCAAGAGCTGACTGAGACATCGATCCCGACAGCTGCGTTCCGGATCTGCACTCCGTAAATCGATACCCCGACAGCCTGATCGACCGTCATCGCCGGGCGATCCTGGGTCTCCGGCTCAAGGATGACCCCCTCTTGACCTAGAATGGTCGCCGGCCGACAGATCTCCAGATTCTCCCGATAGATCCCCGGCTCGATGACGACAATCCCGCCGTCTGCTGCCGCGTTGATCGCATCCTGAATCCGATGGGAACCTTCGCTGCACGTGGACACAATGAGCATGCGAGTCTGCCCAATCGCCCATGGGGCTATCATCAGGAGAAGAACCATGGACACAACACCCATCCGCCTCGTCATGTGTATGCTCCTTCCTCCTTCTACACTGCTATAGTCGCGGATCCGGCTCTCTATCAGGAACACGGATAGATGGTTCTACATTCAACTCGCGTACAGTATGCAGGAACCCAGCATGATGCACAGCACATCCCATAGCATGCGGCAGATTGTGCTGGTGGCAACACACTGCAACCAGTTGTGCACACCTGGAGACACCCAGTGTCGAAGTGTCCAAGCACTGTTCTGCTACACCAGCATGCAGTTCGTGGCTGAGTTAGGCTTTCGTCACACTCGCGCTTCGGCTGAACTGGCCCAGTTCCGCTGTGCCGCTCTTCTGCTATCTTGCGCGCGGCTTTTAGCTTCACAGCCACGCATTCAGACATCCTCACTGTTCGCACATCATCCTTTATCATCGATTCCACGGTAAGAAGCTCGGCGTCTAGTTGCGGCACAACCCTATACGCTTGCATCACTATCTTTGAGCTAATATCGACCACAAACAACACGTACGGATACACTACGAATGCATCCGACTTGGCCTCATCTTCGCCTAGTTCCAGATTGAACACGACAGCACATGTTCCGGAGTCCAACCGCGTTACACTTGGCGTGGATCCCTGAAGCATGGTGGAGACTTCTTCATAGTACCCGGACCGTTCGACTGTCCTAAGCGCAACTCGCTCAGGAACACCCAGTGGCCCGCTAGAGGTTCTCAGGGTATCTACCTCGGGAACAACCATAGAATCCGAACTAGCAGGTCCAAGCAAAGAGCTGCACCCGCTCACACAAAGCAGCAATGCAAACACACCCAACCAGATGCCACGCTTCAATTGGCTCATCCTGCATACCTCCTCCTGCCTGTCTGCAGCAATCTTATCAGCTATTTGATGGTATTTCCAGTACTGTCTGTCTCCTTTCTTCTCTATGATGTGCACTTAGCGGGCGTTGGGGAGAGCATCACTCGTTGACCAGCCACCTCCCCGTCCCTGCGGAGCTGCTGCCGTCCACCGCTCCGCAACTCGGTTGGCACAAACGGTTCCATTCGCTAGATTGTGTTGCTCAGGGAGAGGACTGTATGAGGCAAACGCATCGTCGATCCACGATCAAGATGGCCGCTATCGTCTCTTGCTGGAGCCTCTTCCTTGTCGGCAGCATGTCCTGCGCCTTGCATGCGACGGAGACCGAGAGCCCTCCTCGCACATCGTTGTACGTAACCCTTGTCATCCACACCGAAGAGGACATGAGTCGAGGCGTCGTTCCGAAGGCGAATATCCCCGACTACGACGGGGATGCTGCGTTGATGCATCACTTCGCCACGACGATGCGCGCGTTCGCACAGATGGCGGCCGATCACGGTACCCGAATCAACTTCGGCTCGGATTGGACCTTTTCACGTGGCGTCGCGCGGTATGAACCTACGTTCTACGCCGACCTCGAGGCGATGGGGCATGAGATCGACGCCCACGCCCATGAATCGTCCGTCCCGTATCACGAGGTCCGAGAGGAGATCGTCCTCGCCGGAGGAACACCGACGCATGTTGCCTCGGGCTTGAACGAAGAGGAGCTGCAGGATCATCTCGACGTCTTCGACACAACCTATCCGGAATTCCAGATCCTGTGGGGTGTCGCGCTGCCGGGACATGGCGGCGGGGAATGCGTGGCCCCGTGGGCTTGGCGACCGTCCCGTGACGACTGGACCCGACACGACCCCGATGCTCGTTGCCTCTACATCGGCCACGGCGAGCTGGTGAACTCGATCGCCGCGGTTCGACAGGCGGTCGAAAACCGCCATCCCGATCGGATCAACACGATCGCTGTCTTCGCTAGCCCACGAGAGTTCCTCGCGGCCGACGGAGCGGTCGGCATCGCCTCGCAATGGACCGCACCCGTTGACTCCATCCACTACTGGGAGACCCGACTCGAGTGGTGGGATCGGTTTCTCGCGCAGATCGACGTCCTCGTCGATGCCGGCATCGTGCAGTACGCGTCGCTTACAGAGATCGCCGCGGTCTTCACGGCAGAGGAGACAGCGCTCGACTTCACTTGGGAGGATGTCCCCCGATCTGACGCTTCGATGCGCGTGCGCAACCTCAAGGCTGGCTACCCGCTCGAGTGAGTCACGCCACCAATCCCGAGCGTTCGCCCGCCCCATGGTCAGAGCTGCGTCTCGTGTTCAGCGCTTCGACGATCGCAGCAGGCGCTTCAGCTCGTCCAATGCGGGAACCTCTCCGGCAACGGCAGTCGTGCCGTCGATGCATAGAGCCGGCGTCATCATCGCCCCGCAGTTTGCGATCTCGACAATGTCGGTCAGCTTGTCGATCGTCGCGTCGATCCCAAGCTCATTGACCGCCTTCTCGACCTGTTCACGATCGAGAGGACGAGGCAGATGATTTGGTGTCTTCTCGTCTATTGATCGCTTCTCGCGACAGATCCCATCGATCTCGTCGAGGGAGGTCTACTCCGTCCAATCGACTCTGTCTCCTCGTGACTACAGCACGTGGTACACGTAGATCAGCGACATGTAGATCCCGACGCCGATGAACACGACCCCAGTGATCGCCCGCACCCACCGCTCGACCTGGGTGACCCGCTCGAACAGCTTCCCCAGCCACCGCGCGCCGACCGCGAGAACCACCGCGAAGACAACCACAGGGATCGCCGTTCCGATGCCGTAGAGGAGTGGGAGAAGGATCCCCGATTCATGCTTCACGGCGAGTGGAAGCAGGCTCCCGAAGAAGAGCGTCGCCGATACTGGGCAGAACGACAGGGCGAACAAGCTGCCTAGAGCCAGAGCCCCCACGATGCCCCATCGTTCCACACGGTGCCGCAGCCGCTCGCTCATGCCTGTGCCGCGCAGGCGGATCCGGATGAGTCCGAGCATCACCATCCCGACGAAAATCAGGATGGGGCCGAGGAGCTTGCTCATCCACGTCTGGAGGGTCAGCGAGATGGTCGGCGCCGAGAGGAGGCTTGTGACGAGAAGCATCGCGATCGCGACGTACACAAGCGCACGGCCGACCGTGTAGAGCAGCCCGGAGAGCAGGACACCGGTCGGCGAACCTGTCTTGCGCCCGACGAAAGAGATTGCCGTGATGTTTGTCGCCAGCGGGCACGGACTGAGCGACGTCAGAATACCGAACCACAGCGCCGACAGGGCCGCCATCGCGAGGGCACTCATCGACAGCCCTCGAGGAACGCCCCCACCGCGTCTTCGATGTAGAGCGCGAACTTCGTCTCGTTGCGGACGAGGCTCCAGGTTTCTTCAAGCACCTGCCATTCGCCCGTCGCGTCGGCGACCCGGCGGACGAGGATCAACGTGGGCTTGGTCAAATCGTAGCGTTCGACGTACCGACGGTCCTCCTCCATGTTGATCGCAGACCAGCGGAGCGTCCCGGCTGCTAGCAGATCCGCGTACACCGCCTCGACGATCGCCCTCGCATCCTGCTCGATCTTCTTGCAGGTCCAACAGCGATGCGTGTTGTGGAAGTAGATTGCGTCGACCACACAACGTGCTTCGACATTGCCCACAGGTGGCACGTCGGCCGCGCTGTCCACCGCGCTCCGATTCGGCTCTTCGTCGTTCGCCTCAGCGGGAATCGCTCTGGATTCCATGGGTGACGTCGATGACGCGCCGCCGCTCTCGACAGTCCGATCAAAAGACGTTGCAGACAGCTCTCCCTCCGCTGGCGTCCGCGCCACCTCCTGCGCAACAAGCAGGCCGACGGTCGCCCCCACGAACAGGAGGAGTGCAACGGTCACCGCTCCCTTCGCTCGCTTCATCACAATCGTCCGTTCATGAGGACAGCAGCATCTTGAGTTCTTCGGTGCTCGCAGCCTTGCCGACCAGCACGATGTCGCCATCTACCGATAGCGCCGGCGTCATCATCGCCCCACGGTTTGCGATCTCGACGATGTCCGTCACCTTGGCGACATCGGCTTCAAGTCCCAACTCGAGGACCGCCGCCTCGGCATTCCTCGCCAACTCCTCACACTTCGGGCATCCTGTGCCCAGGATCTCGATCTTCACTCCTACCTCCTTTACAGCTACCCGACGATCGCACCGAAGAGCTTCCCCGTAAGCGTCGCCGCAACGATGACGAGCAGCACATACGCCAACGTCTTCTTCGTTCCGAGTACCTTCCGGATGACCAGCATGTTCGGCAGCGACAGCGCCGGACCGGCGAGCAACAGCGCGAGCGCCGGACCGTCCCCCATTCCCGAACCTTGCAGCCCTTGGACAATCGGCAACTCGGTCAGCGTCGCGAAGTACATCAGTGCCCCGGCAACACTGGCAGCGAGGTTTGACAGCCAGCTGTTTCCTCCGACGGCGCTGGCGATCCACTCCGGCGGAATCAGCGCCGTGTGTCCTGGCCTTCCCAGCAGGAATCCAGCGATCAGCACGCCGCCGAACAGGTACGGGAGGATTAGCTTCGCGTACGACCAAGCCGATCGTCCCCATTCCGAGGCCTCTTGCACCGAGTACCAGCGAAGCATCACTGCAATCAGAACGAGAAGCAGCGTACCGGCAATGAAGAATCGAGCACGATGGATCGTCGTGTACGCCGACGGCGCGAAGCGAACCGACTCGATGATGCTCTTCGAGAGCGTCGTGGCGTCCTCGCTGTCCGGTAGCCGGATCAGTACTTCGTCGGTCGTCTCGCCGGCACGCGTTCCGGTCAGGGTCTCGCCCGACACCGTATCGATCGAGATGGTCCCCGGCTTTCCCCAGTTGGCAAACACGAGGATCAGGATCATCAAGGCAATCGGAACCGCGGTCTGCCAGATCGATTTGCCGTCTTCCGGCGCCCGCGCCTCGGCCGCCGCCGCCTGTTTCGCCGCCTCTTCCTTGTGGAACAGGAACTGCATCGAGGCGCCAATCACGACAGCAAAGACAATGGCCCCAATTGCTCGCGCAAGGCCGAATTCGATGCCGAGGATTCGGCCGGTCAGAATGATCGCAAGCACGTTGATCGCTGGTCCGGCGTAGAGGAAGGCGATCGCCGGTCCAAGACCAGCACCGCGCCGGTGGATGCCCGCGAACAGCGGAAGGATCGTGCAGGAACAGACAGCGAGAATCGCACCGGACACCGAGCCAACGCTGTACGCGACAGCCTTTTTCGCCCCACCGCCCAAGTATTTGATGACGCTTGCTTGCGAGACGAATACCGCGATCGCCCCAGCGATGAAGAAGGCCGGCACCAGGCAGAGCAGCACGTGCTCCCGCGCGTACTCCTGGAGCATGAAGAACGCCTCCAGAATCGCGCTGCGCACCGTGGCACTGGAGAACGGCACGAGGAACGCAAACAAGAAGACGCCCACCATCAATGCGAAGATCCGCAGCTCGCGCTTCACGCTATGCCGCCGTCTCTCGTCAGATCGATCAACCGATCGAGGGTGCCAAGGATCTCCGGATTCACAAGCCGCCACAGGACGCGGACACCGTCGCGACGAGATACGACCAACCCAGCACGCTCGAGCAGGTTCAGAGACCGTGATACGGTCGAAGGATCGACGCCAAGCTCCGGGGCAAACTCACAGCCGCACCGCTCGCCGTCCTCCAGCAATCGTAGGATCCGTTCCCGCAGTGGATGAGATAGCGCCTTGCCGATGCGCGTCACTGGTGTGTGCTGCCTCATCGCAAGCTCCGTTCTTTATTGCGCATATTTGCAATATAGCACGGAGCGATTGATCATGCAACCTTGTGCGACAAGTGAGCCGGTGGTCCTTCACGGAATTGCCGCCTCATGACAAACGATCCCACGCAGCAGCATGGGACCGCTTGCTCTCTCCGCGATCGCGACTAGGCTCTGTACGCTACGTCTTTGCGGCGTGAATCGTCCAGAGCAGTTTCCCGTCCTCCCACCAGTAGCGTTGGGCCGGCGCAACGTAGACTAGCTTGTCCGTCGTGAATACATGGAACAGAAACGGCTGCAGCTCCGATCCACTCGGAACGCGAACCCCAACCGCAGTTTCCGGCAGTTTCTCCGGATCATCGACCATGTAGACGTGACCGTGACACTCGCGGAACTCGTACCCAACCAGTTTCAATGCGCCGTAGTAGACCGCGCGTTTTGCGACCTCGGCCCCCATTCTCTCCATTCCTACATATCCTTGGCCCATGTCTCCTTCTCTCCGCTGTGCTCACGCTTCTGCATGATCTGTCAGCGTTCGCATGGCAATATAAATGATGATCGCTTCTTTTCGCTTCGTCGTCAAGGAGGCGAACACCCTGGACATATGCGAAGCCACGATAGGCAAGCTGATGTCTAGGTTCCATTCGCCGCCAGCAGGAAGCAATCAATGGATGTAGGCAATCGCCGGTGTTTGGGCACGCTGCAGGCATTGGATTCCGCCTCTATGCACGCAAGGTTGGCAGCATGATGTAGGGCATCGGAGATCTTACGGTTCAAGCAGGATAACGGAAGCCACTCAAGGTTCAGGGCCCGATGCGTCTTGTCTCGCGTCGGGCCCTGGTAAGAAGGTCTGCTCTCGTATGATGCAACCGTACGCGGCAGTCATGAATGAGACGTGAATGTGAGCTGAAGAGCTTGTGTCCTCGCCTCCGTCTTGCCTTCCCGATCGATCGCGTGTACACAGTACGATGTGACGGCAATATCAGACCGACATCGACCAACGCAACGTCTGCGAGCAACGCCTGGAAGGATCCTCCTGTTGGTGGTGGTTCTGGCGATGGCTTGCTGCTGCTGTTCGTGCAGCTTCGGAGAAGGTCGCGATCTAAAGGCTAGGCCAATTCCGGATTGGCTAATCACGCCATGGGAATCGTTCCGAGTGCTTTGGAGTTGGCTCTTCGGACAGGATGCCGGGAGATCAGCGGAATGCGAGGACTTCGTTAGGTTCCATCCCGTCGACGTCCCTCGCCCCATAGTGCATGTCGAGGTTCCACGACATCCATTCATGGCCGCGAACGGCGGCAACAACATGCACTGTGACAGCTACATTACCGACACATACGAAATTCCCGGCCCCATTGGAGGTCACCCTGAGATCATCTCACGAACGCAAGGGTTCGGCGGCTACGGGACGATCGCCTATGACCGTTTCGGTCAGCTTGTAGCCGTTCACAGCGACGGGAGAGGGTTCCAATTGGAGCTTATGGACCCGGACAGCTTGGCGGAACTAGCGTCCTACAATCTGCCACCGCGTCCCGTTTACTGGCTGCTTCAAGGCATCCTGCCATGGGAGTACATCGGCGCCGGGATGTATTTCTACCTCGACAACCAGGATCGCGCGGTGGTTCCGACAACGGAGAACACGGTGCAAGTCGTACAGATTCCCCCGGAAGGCGGCACGTTTCGATTGGTCCGGGAGTACGATCTGAGCGAGTTCGTCGTCCCGCTACGATGGCCGAAGAGAGACAGTGTCGCATGGGTCCTGCCTGACTGGAGCGGGGCGTACTACTGGTATGCGACAACCGCAGGAATGGTGGGGACGGTCGACGTGGACACGGGCGAGGTCCGTACACTGCGCTTGGACGGAGAGATCATCGAGAACTCGTTTGCTGTCGCCGAAGACGGTGTCTTCATTCTCTCCGATCACGCGCTCTATCGGTTCAGCCAGAACGGCCGCGGGAAGATCGCGATCGACTGGCGTACCCCGTACGACCGCGGCCCCCACAAGAAACCCGGTCACATCACTCGAGGATCGGGGACTTCGGTCACGCTCGTCGGAGAATCCGACGGACTGGTGGTGATTACCGACAATGCCGAGCCGAGAATCCATCTGATCTTCGCTGAGCGATCCGACGGCACGGTCGTATGCAGCACACCTCTCTTCGAGGCGGGCAAGAGCGGTACCGACGTGAGCGTCGCATGCGTCGCGCATGCCGATGCAAGCGGAGAACCCACGGGCGTCTACTCCGCCCTTGCGGAGAACAACTGGGGACACCACAGCTTCCCTCACTCGCAGCCCGAGCCGGGGCTCGTCCGCGTGGATGCAGTCCGGCAAGACGACGGCACGTACAGCTGCGAACAGGTCTGGGCAAGTCATCAGAAGAGTATCGGCGTCTTCAAGCTGTCCCTAGGAAGCGGCATGGCGTACATGTATTGGCGTAGCGAATGCTGTCCAGTGACAAGCTGGTACTTCATCGCGGTCGATTTCGCGACTGGCGAAACCGTCTACCAGAAGCTTGTTGGCACGGGGCTCGGGCACAACAACTGGGCCGGAGCGTTGTTCCTTCATCCCGACGGAGGGGTCGCGTACTCAACGACCATCTTCGGGTTGGTCATGATCCGGGACACCCACCCCTGACACGACAGGGTCGCGCAGTAGTCGTCCCACTCCAAAAAGGAGGAGATGGAACCATCGCCAAAGAAGGACAGGGCTCAAGCACCGAGCATCCAGCAGCCCTCGGCTCGTTTCGCAGTTGGCTGAGGCTGATTCTGACCACAGGTCCTGTGGATTTCGTCTACATGCCGCGGCTCTTGTTCGTGTGCGCCACCACTCTGCTCACCGCTGTCTTCAAGATCTGGGAACAGCTCCTGTACGGAGAGAAAGTCCGGAAAACAGCCGTTCATCCTGCACCGATCTTCATCATTGGACATTGGCGAAGCGGCACGACGCACCTGCACAACCTCCTCTGCAAAGACGCGAACTTCGGTTACCTTTCGACGTTCCAGGCAATGGCGCCGGGCTTCTGCCTCATCGGCCGACGCGCGATCAAACGCTTCCTGGCTAGGACAGCCCAATCCCGCTACCCAACCCGATTGATCGACAACATCCCGCTATCTTTTGACGCTCCCCAGGAGGACGAATTCGCGCTGGCCAACCTGTCACCGCACTCGTTCATTCACACATTCTCGTTTCCACAGCAAGCATGGAAACTGTTCGAGCGCGCTGTTCTATTCGATACCTTGTCGCCCAGCGATCGCTCGCGCTGGGTCGCCGTTTACCAGGCTGTACTGCGCAAGATCACCTTCGCGAGTGGTGGAAAACGGTTGGTCATCAAAAACTGCGCCCACTCCGCCCGGATCAAGACGCTGCTAGAACTCTTTCCGGATGCCAAGTTCATCCACATTCATCGCAATCCCTACGAGGTCTTCCTCTCCACACTGCACATGCATCGAACGGTGCTTCCACGATCACAATTGCAGGGAATCGAGCCGGAGTTGGTCGAGACGCATGTGTTGCAGTTCTACCAACACCTCATGCGTCGACTCCTTGCCGAGCAATCGCTGATTCCCGCAGACAACCTCGTGGAGATTCGGTTTGAGGATTTGGAGGCATCTCCACTCGCTGAGATACGCCGTGTGTACGACGACCTGGGGCTACCCGGCTACGATACCGCTGAGATCAGCTTTCGCTCGTACATCGAATCCGTCGCCGACTACAGGAAGAACACGTATGCCCTGGACGATGATGCAATCAGGAAGGTGAACCAGTACTGGTCGTTCTCGCTCGACGAATGGGGCTACGATCGCCTCGAACCGCGAGCCTAGTCTGTCATGTCTTGCAGTCGCGCCAGCAACCGCTCCGCTCCGCTCTTTGCTTGGCGGTTCCAAAACGGCCAATCGCCGATCTCCGCTTCGAGGATGAACGCCGTTTCGCGCTCTATCAGCTCGGCATCGCGGACACCGTCCACTTTGCCGAAGAAATTGTAGGTGAACCCCCAGTACTCGGCAAGAATGATCCGGTTGTTCAGGTACGAGGGCGCGGTCACAATCGATTGCTCGACAAGCGCCAATCCCGCGTCCTTGTCGCCCCCAAGAGCCCCGGGCGACATGATAAGGAGCGATCCCAGAGCGCTGGCCGAACTGGCACCCCAGAAGCTTGGCTCCACCTCAACGCAACGGGAGAACAGGGCCAAGACACTGTCTTGTTCCAAGAACGCCTTGATCGGGTTCATCATGCCGCACAGCATCCCCCAGTTGTTGGCCGTCCAGTGCAATGCCGCCGGATCGGTGACATAGGACAGCGCCTCGTTGAATCCAGCCGGCTCGTGGGCGGCAAACTCCGGATTGAGCCGTAGACTCTGGAAGCCATATTCCTTGCCCTTGATGTACAGCTCCTCGTCCTCCGGAGTCTCGCCGTCGGTGAACAGCGCCGCCTCGTAGCACAGTTGGGAAAGCCGGTTGAGCACGTAGGCCTGCGAGCGATCCGAGAGCATCGCGAGATCAGGAACAACCGCCTCGTATAGCGCGATGGCCTCGGTCATGCTCTCGGGAAGGTATCGTGTCGTGTAGGCCAGATCGGCCTGAGCAATCAGATCAAACGGTGAGTCCGTTCCCAGCGATGGCGCAGCTACAACGAGCAAAGCAAGAACCATCGCGAGATACTTCGCAAGCAGACGAGACGGACGGGTCATTGAGAGCTCCTTTCCTCCGTGTTCTGCCACATTCTCTTGGGATAGAACGTCGCTGCCAAGCGTCACCCGACAGATGCTGCATGTTGCGCTCACAAGAGGGGAGGACCAGGCCGGTCTAGTCCGCAGATGCTGTCTTCTTGGGCCCTGCAGAGCGCTGCGATTTGCTTGTGGCAGGAGAGTTGCTCGAATCGCTCGATCCACTCGCCCCGTGCGATGCTTCCTTCGGCTCGGAGCTCTTCGCGTCGGTATCAGTATTGGCCTTGTTCGAGCGGCTGCGATCCTTCCGTCCATGGTCGGTCTTGTAGAACCCGCTTCCCTTGAACTGAACCGCCACAAGCGGCATCATGCGACGCGTCGCCGTGCTCCCGCAGATCGGGCATGTCGGCGTGTCATTTTCCGTCCCATGTGTCACAAGAATGCGAAATCGATGTCCGCAAGATTCACACTCGTGCCGATGAAGCGGCATGCTTAACCTCCTACGAGACGTAGCCCGAATCGCCCGACGTTTGGCATACAGTATGCTTGACTGCCAATGAGCTTAGCCGCGCAACGGCCCTCTATCAAGTGATTCCCTCGTCTGAAGATTCGATTCGGCACAGCTCGAATCCACGCGATAGCCGGCGAAGAAACACAGTCTCGCTGATCGGCCCCGCAGCGCCGTGTGTCCGCGCGCAGAAGCGCACCGCACGCGTCAGCCGCTCTTCCGCACGTTGCGTCGATCGCTCCGCGTGGACCAATTGGCGAAACGCACGCCACGCATGCGTTCCTTCTGCCGGAGGACTCCCCGCAATGGCTTCGGAGTATCCTGCCGTTCCGAGTGTCTCCATCGCCCTTGCGGGGAGATGCCACTCACACAGTGCAGGATGGGTATCCGCCTTTCCTGCCAGAATCACAGCGGGGATCCGTGCGAAACACAACCGATCATGAATACGGCGTGTCATCCAACGAAGCACGCTGGTAACCTCATCGCGTGCATCGCGGTAGTCCACATCCACAGGACAAGCCGCCTCTTGACACGAGCTAAGAAGATCGACCGGGTGGCTGCCACGGCACTTGACACCAAGCGACATCAGCACCTGTCGGATCATATCTGTTCGGCCGGCAAGTCCAAGGCACAATTCGGCATTCAGCGCAAGTGTCTTTGGAGAGCCGTCGGACATCACATCAAGGTTCTCGCCTAGAACGCGGCCGTCACTAGCCATGACAACATCCCGGTTGTCTCTCACTGCCAGAACGAGGCTCATCACGAGTGGAGCATAGCACGGTTCGCCAAGTAGCGGAAACCCACTGCAAGACGGCATGCCTCGGAAAAGGAGGGAGGCAGGGCCCTTGCGGCCGGCCCTACCTCTCAGATAGTGCGTGTGAAGAAGGCCTCTTTACACAAGCTGCTCGAAGCGAGCCTGGAAGAAGCGAAGCTTCTCCGGCTCGTAGACCATCTTCAATCCTTTGATCGACGACCGATCTTCGAGGAGAGCCGCACAGCTCTCGACCACAACATCCATGTGCAGATTGGTGTAGACCCGTCGCGGGATAGTAAGGCGCACGAGCTCGAGTTTCGGTTTCCGATGCTCACCGGTGCTCGGATCACGTCCAGCGCTGACGATACCGCGTTCCATCGATCGGACGCCGGAATCAGCATAGATCGCTGCCGCCAGCGCCTGGGCCGGGAACTGATCCTGCGGCATGTCAGGAAGGAACCGTTTGGCATCGGCAAACACCGCGTGGCCTCCAACCGGCTCGACGATCGGCACGCCGGCTTCGATCAGCTGATGGCCAAGGTACTCCACTTGGCGAACACGGGCCGCAACATGCGCATCCTCAACCATCTCCTCGATGCCGCGAGCCAGTGCTTCCATGTCGCGACCGGACATCCCTCCGTAGGTGTGGAGTCCCTCGAAGACGACCACCATCTCCTTGGCACTGAGGAAGAAATCCTCATTGTTCGTCGCGAGGAACCCACCGATGTTGACAAGATTGTCCTTCTTCGACGACATCGTACATCCCTCGCCGTAGCTCATCAGTTCCTTGAAGATCTCGCGGATTGAGTGGTCGGCATATCCTTCTTCGCGCTGCTGGATGAAGTAGCAGTTCTCAAGCGCGCGCGTCGCATCGAAGATGATCGCAATCCCATGCTGGTCGGCCCACGCCGAGACCTCGCGAAGGTTGGCCATTGAGAACGGCTGGCCGCCCGCCATGTTGACACATGGGGCGATCGACAGGTAGGCAATCGCATCGGCTCCCTTCTCCGAAACCAGCTTATCCAGCTTGGCAATGTCGACATTCCCCTTGAACGGGTGTCGATTCACAGGATCGTGTGCCTCGTCGATAATGCAATCGAAGAAGACACCTCCGGCGCGCTCAACATGCTCACGGGTAGTGGTGAAATACATGTTCATCGGCACCACCTGCCCTGGCTTGATCCGCAGCTGCGAGGTGATGTGCTCTGCTGCGCGACCCTGGTGTGTAGGAACCACGTGCTTGAATCCATACACCTCTTGGATCGCCTCTTCGAGATGGTAGAAGTTGCGCGATCCAGCGTAGGCTTCGTCCCCGAGCATCAGACCAGCCCACTGGTGATCGCTCATCGCCGTGGTCCCAGAGTCGGTCAACAGGTCGATGTACACATCCTCACTTCGGAGCAGGAAGGTGTTGTAGCCAGCCTCACGGATCCGCTCCTCGCGATAGGCGGGCGTGGTGACCTTGATTGGCTCGACAGCCTTGATTTTGTAGGGCTCTGCAATAACTCGTTTCCTCATCTACTGATCCTTTCCAAGAGCCAGCACGAGATACGGGGCTCTCTACGATTGCTCCGCCCGTCCGAGCTGTGGCCGGTCACGGGCTCCTTGGGCTTCCTTCCATCGATCTTGCGTTGAGAAACCGATGATCTCGTCCACAAAGCGGGCTAGATGGCGCCGCAGCAGGCGGACGACCTCCTTTGTGTCCTTCGCCCGTGCCGCGCTCACGAGCTGGCTGAACTCCTCATGGATCCCACTGAAATAGCTATCCTCACCCTCCGGAACGTTCGAGTCCCACACCCGCGACACTTGGTTGCGCAAACGCGTCAGCGTTTCTGCTAACAGGGTGTTGTGAGTGGCACGATTGACCAGGTCATGAAACGCCATGTCAAGATTGCGAAGCACCGCGGGGGCAGTCTCCTCCCCAATCTGCGCCAACAGGGCATCCATCTCCGCATATTCCGCTTCCGTGGCGCGAGACACCATGAGCTGGCCGAGCAGCTCTGTCAGGAACGATCGAATCTCATATGACTCTTTGAGGTGTTGCAGACTGATCTCCGTAACGTAGGCCCCTCGGCCGCGAGAGACTTTGACCAGACCCTCCGCCTCAAGGCGAATCAGCGCCTCGCGGATTGGCGTTCGACTGACGCTGAACATCTCCGAGAGGACCTTCTCATGGAGCACCTCGCCGGGCTTGACATCGAGTTCAACGATTTGCCGCTTCAGTTCCTCATAGACATCAACTCGCATACGCCATCTCTCCCTGTGACATGCCGCTCGTATACTGAGAGCATACTCTCCGTACCCGCGCCCGTCAACCGCCTCCGATAGGGTCGCGATTCCTGCCAACCTGTCGTCAGAAGACGCGTTTCCGTGCCCTTCTCCATAGCGATCCCGTCCTGGCACCTTAGAACCGGAGATGACGGACCCGGCGCTCACACGAGCACCGGGTCCGTTCTCATGCCTCTCTACGTCACACCGGCCCGCACCTACATCTCCGGGATCCCGATGACCAGAACGTCCTCCTCGCCCTCTTGCACGCATGCGTACTCCAGGCGCAATGCAAGATCTGGGAAGCAGGTCAACGCAAGCTCTCCGGCGAACTCCCACTCGGAGTCCCGGGACAGTGACGGAATCAGAACAACCAATGCACCCTCTGGCGTGAGAGAACGAGCATTAACCTCTTCTCTCAGGATGATCTTCCGACAA
>Ga0180432_10000768_pt1 | contig 52114 bp, 76 predicted proteins | sample SS_ome_10_FD_132414 | JGI IMG/M metagenome (GOLD analysis project Ga0180432, IMG submission 132414) | Hypersaline lake sediment archaeal communities from the Salton Sea, California, USA - SS_1_MS_2 metaG | ecosystem: Environmental > Aquatic > Non-marine Saline and Alkaline > Hypersaline >...
CACTGATCTAGCCACCCATTCGGCGGCATCCACATCTGAGCAATGCCGACAGATGGATCGTTGATGTCCCTGTATTCGGGCTCAAGTGGGAGGATGTCCAGGGTGCCGCTTGAGAGCAAGTTGGCTGATTGAGCAAGCCACAGCCACGGCCCAAGCGCACACCACTGTTCTAGGTGAGCCGCCTCGTGGGCAACCATCTCAGTTCTGTGCAGCTCGGACGGAAGTGACTCATCGCAGATCATCACGTTGCCGTAGCACAGGCCACGGAAGAGATCGCGAGTATCCATCCAGCAAAGCCATGTGGGATGAACTGAGACGCTGAACCCCGACTCGGTGGTTTCCACGTGGGCACGCACATCGTAGAGCGACACATCCGCGCCGAAGATCAGCGCTCCGATGAGCGCAGCGGTTGACAGAACTGAGAGGAGCGGAAACTCGACTCTCATAGATTCTCACCATCGACCAGTATAAGCACGGCGGGCCAGATGTCAACCCCTCGCCGGCAGGGGTCTTGACAGCGAACAGGGAATGCCCTAGACTCCGTTGTGAGGGACGACCTCAGACACGAGGCCCCGGCTACGGTCGGGGCCTTGCGCGTCAAAGGAGGCGGTCAGGCCATGCCGAGCGGCAACCTCACACCCACGGAGCATTGGGAGCTGTCTGCACGCCAGGCCTCAATTGCTGCACTCCAACAGGAGCGGCAGGCCCTTCTCAACGAGAAGGCGTTCATTGAGACTAGGTATGGACAGATCGAGCAGCGCATCCAACTCATTCCCCAGGACCTCGCGACGGAAACGCTCATGCGCGATTCCGTTGTCAAGAAGATCGGGGAGCGCGTGGGTGCGCAAGGAGAGCAGAAGACGTGGCAGTTCAAACTAGGCAAGCAGCCGAAAGACAGTATGGTCACATGGGAGGGATCCGATGAGAAAGGCTCTGAAGGCAGTTCTGATTAGCGCGGCGGTAGTTGGGTTGTCGTTGGCGGCGTTCGCCGACCTGGGATTCTATGCAGACTCACGGCTTGACTTCGAGGTAGCTCCAGTTGGTTTCATCCCGGCACTCTCGCTTGAGCTTGGATGGGAGTCGCCGCGGTTCGCGGATGTACTGACCGAAGCATCGTCCATTGAGTTCGGCGTATCGATTGGCAATCCGAACGTGTGGGACTTCGCCGACGACTACGCGGCCACCTTTGAGGCCGACGTGGCATTCGGCGGGCTCGCGCTTGGCGGCACGTACGAGGTAACCGTAGACAGCAACCAACTGCGTCTCGGCCGGCTCGTGTTCGCTGGGTGGGCTGCGGACGTTGCTTTGGTATGGACGCCGGCGGCATATGCGGCCATCACGCTCGGCGCGGAGCTGGCGCATCTGATGGCAACGCCGTATGTAGAAGCGCGGTTCGACTGGTAGGAGGTGTGCGGTGTTCAAGAAGATCGGCAAAGCGATTGAGATCCTGAGGATCATCATCGCGCTGATTCCATTCATCCGGCAGCTCATCGAGGCAGTGGAAATCCCGGGCAACGGCACTGCGAAGAAAGCGGCTGTGCTCGAGGCTGTCGGGGGAATCATTGACAACTTGCCCTGGGAGATTGCAGACGACGTGAAGGAATCAGTCCTTGCGATCATCAGCGGGATCGTCGACTTGATCGTGGGGATTCTGAACCTCCTCGGCCACGACTGGGGGCAAAGCTAGGACATCAGGCGAGCCGGCCGGGGAACTGGCGCCCTCCAGGGTTCCCACGGCCATTCTCCAGGCCACCTCCTTACCTGGAGCCCCGGCCGGCGGGTGTGAGGTGGGTGACGGTTGGATACAGCAGTAGCGGTGGTCGAAAAGGGTCCTGAGTGGATCGAGGCAATCGGACAGCTAACGCCTTGGGTGGCGATCGGGCTATTCGTCGTCGTTGTCGTTGCGCTGTTCGTCTACGCCCTGCGGCATGACAAGAGGTCGACCATTGAGACGATCAGGACCGTCTCGGAGACGATCGTCGAGCCACTGGCCGAGGCACAGCGCGAGAGCGTGGGCCAACTCAAGGAGGTCGTAAGCAACCACCTCGATCATGATCGCGAAGAGCGGACTGAGACGCGTCTAGCGATCCGCGAACACACGGAGGTTCTCAAGGAGGTTCTGAATCGGCTTCCGCGCGATCAGTAGCTAGTAAGTTCAACTTCGACGATCTTGGCGGTCGTTGCACGTTTCCCCATGACGTCTACATACGTATGATCGGTCAGATACTGACCGACCGCTACGTCGCTCCCGTTGTCCCATTCCTGGAATGAAGTGCCGTCAACACACTCGATCTCGAACCAGACCTGGTAGTAACTGATGGGGACATCGCCGGTGTTGGTTATGCGGTAGTCGATTCGGACATCTGTAGGTGACCCGAGAAACGTGAGTTGCTGCCATTCGATGATCTCAACCTCGGCGGCTGGTGGGTGGATGACAGAGCAGGCAACGGCATTCAGGAGGCACAGAGTCAGGAGCACCAGTCCATGTACCTTCCCTGAGAGACTACGCGCGCGCATGTGCATCACCTCGGCGAAGATACTAGCCTGGAGTTCTGGAAAAGCACAAGACCCCGCATTGCGCGGGGCCTTGGCCGTCTTCATCCTCAGCGGTCAGGCCATAGGAGTGAAAGACAAACCTATTGTAGCGGCTGCCCGCGAAAATCCAAGCGCCGCGCCGCGGACTAGACAGTGTACCGAAATGATGCTAGGCTGCTATGCTGGACGGTGGCTATGGATCCATGCTTGTACTGCGAACATCGAACGCGGAGGGGGCGACTTGTGGTCTATGTCAATTTGCGCTTCCGCCGCGAACGGGTGATCCCACGGATGGAAGCCTTAGCAGGAAAGCGGAAACGTTCCCTAAGCTACATGATCTTGGCTGCTTGCGCCGAATATCTGCGGATACATGAGGAGACGTGAGTACACTAGACAGGCGGCGCTCCCGTAGTATACTTGCGCTTGGAGGGTGAGGGGGAACCATGGGGGACGGATCAGTTCCCGGGCCGTCAGATTCGCCGAAGGGGACATCTGTCCCTTTTCTCTTGACGGCGGCGCGCTATTGTGATATTGTGGTAGCGCAATGAAGAGGCGGAAGACAGTGATGATCGACCCAGATCTACACCAGAAGGCGAAGATCGCCGCTGCTGAACGCGGGGAAGGTCTGTATGCGTTGATTGAGGAAGCAGTCCGGGCATACCTGAAGGAGGTCCCAGATGAAGGGAGACAGATGGAAAGTGCCCCCGAGCCCTGAGGCCCGGGGGCAACGTGAGTTGTCCGCTTGCCAGAGCGGACGTGAAGCAAACAGCGACCAAAGAATAGAGCGAACCGCCCAGGATGTCAATAGGGGGCGCTCTGTCGATCATCCAACCTACTACCACGTCGGCCACACGCTGCACGGCGAGCGCGTCTACTGGCATCCCCAGCAGGGCCTCGCCGTTGAGAAGGATTGCTCGTATCTCCTCGAGCTTCCTAACAACGCGACGGTCGACTGGTTGATCCCCGACGAACTCTGGGCCGCGCTTGCGGTCAATCCCGATCTGCACGCGGCGCTTCCGGCGGACCTGCTGGATCTGATTGACTGGGCCGAGGATTGCGCGCGCGAGCGGGACGGGATGATCGCAGCGGCGAACGCCTCGCTGATCCGGACGGAGGTGGTGTGATGACCACCATCGACGAGGCTGTTACAGCGGCGGCGACCGTCTACCACTACCTCCGCCGCAACGAGTACCCGCGCCATGTTTCCGACCAAGCCTATCTCGTCTGGGACAGGCTGGAGCGCGATTCGCGGGCGGCGGAAAAGGGAGCGCCGCACGCAGCCCCCGCCACGGTCGAAGGAAAGCGCGATGGATAGCGGCAAGTGCCCCCACGAGTTGCTGATCGTCCACGGCGACGGTGTGTGGTTCTGGGCCGAGTGCGGTGCTTGTGGAATGGAGGGGCCGAAGGCGAGTTCGCCTGGTGCGGCGCGGGCGAAGTTCAACCGGCGTCGCGGGCGGCAACCGAAGCGCCGAGGGCCGGTCTGGCTCCATGCGGCACAAGAGGAGGGATAGCGATGATGCTCCGCTGCGAGAGGTGCGGCTTCGAGATCGCCGAGGAGCGGTTCGCCGAGCGGTGTGCGGCGGCGGCGCGCTTCGACGAGGAGGTAGTGAGGCTGATCGAGGACGGCGAGTGCCCGGAGTGCGGGATGGGCACGCTTGAGGAGGCGTGATGATTGTAATTGACCTAACGGATGACGAAAAGATTCTTGCCCGCGCGAGTGCCTTCGAGGCAATCAAGGCGGTAAGAACCCGGGTAGGCTGTTCGATTCTGCAGGCGAAAGAATCTGTGGATGCGTTTCGCGCCGGCCGCGACGACCCGGTGACAGTTCTAACAGCAGAGGAGATATCCCTCCGCGACTGGTTCGCGGGAGAGTATGATAGTTCGCGAGTGAGTTTTCCGGATACAGAGACGATGGCGAAGTACGTGGACGAGAAAGACATCCCCAACCCAGCGGATTGGCTAGCGATCCTGGCGTTGGCGCGCCGCGCGGAATCCAAGTTGCGGTATGACTACGCCGACGCGATGCTCGCCGAGCGAGAGAAGGCTGGCGCGCTCAAGGAGGTGGAAGAATGAGCGCCCAGACGATGCCGGAAGCCATCGAGATCATCAAGCGCCCGTTCCATACGACGGAGATCGAATGGCGAGTGCAGCGGAGCGGCGAGAGCGGCGGTAAGGTCTGGGCGATCGTCGTTCCCTACATCACAGCCCGCGCCGCACACGAGCGCCTGGATGAAGCCTTCAACCCGTGGGGCTGGCGCACTGAGTTCCGCGTCATGGAGGTTCCGGGCGGCACGGCGGGCGTCATCTGCCGGCTGTGGTATCAGCATCCAGAGAGCGGGGAATGGGAGTGGAAGGAGAACGGGGCGGGACAGACGCAGATCGAGCCCTTCAAGGGCGGGCTGTCAGACTCGGAGAAGCGGGCGTTTGAAGAGCTTGGCGGCGGGCGGTATCTGTACTCGCTCGTTGACCAGTTCGCGGAGACGTCCAGCACGCGGAGCAGCAAGACGCCAGAGTACGCGAAGACCAAAGACGGCACCGTATTCTACTGGGGGCCGCCGCTACTGCCGGAGTGGGCCATCCCTGGGGTTCGCGATGCGGCGAGTGCTGCCAGCGAACAGATCACGGGAGAGCCCCTGGGCATCCCAGAGCAGTATCCGGAGTTCGATGCGCTCGTCGATAGCCATGGCGGGAAGCGCGGTATCAACGATCTTCGTGCGGTGGGCGTGGTTGCGCGTCAGCACGGGTGGACAGAGCAGCGGCTCTTGGAATGGATCGCCTCTACGGAGATCGATCTGCGCAATTCCCCGAAGCAATCTGACTTCGCCAAGCTCAAGTTCCTGATCGGACAAGAGGTGGCAGCGAAGGAGCGGCACGGGGCGGGGGTGAAGTGATGAAAGACGGAGGGCCGGCGTTTCCGAATCGGTTTGCGGAATTCGAAGATGGTGGCGTAGGACGCCTCGTCGGAGTCTCAGATCATCCTGGCATGTCCCTCCGCGACTGGTTTGCGGGGATGGCGATGGCCGGTTGGTTTAACGTCTTTGACAAGGAGCTGTTGACGCAGGCAAAGAGAGAAGGGATGGATGGCGCGGAGTTAAACCAGACGATCGCAGCCGCTGCCTATGAGATCGCCGACGCGATGCTCGCCGAGCGAGAGGCGGCGCGGGCGAAGTTCAACCGGCGTCGCGGGCGGCAACCGAAGCGCCGAGCGAAGGAGGAAGCATGACCACGAAGCCGGTCGAGGTGCCCGAAGCTGGCGCACTGGCAACCCAGGAATCAGTCGGGCGGGGGTTCCAGAACTTCCGGGTAGAGGATGCCCTACTGCCCAGGATCCGGCTCAACGGAAAGAGAGGCGTCTTCGTCTCGAATCTTGAGCCAGACGATGAAGGGACCAAGACGCTGATATTCGTCCCGCTCCTGATGACCAGGTCGCGGACGATGTTCGTCGAGGAAGGCGATGAGAAGATCGTAGCCGTCTGCCGATCCGCCGACGGGGACCAGCCGGCATGGTCAGAGCCGGGGTTCTGGACTGAGGAGCGGCCCCAGGCATGTATGGGCTGCAAGTATGCCCAGTGGGGCGCGGACAAGACACCGCCGCAGTGTGACCTGTTCTGGAACTTCCTCTGCGTCACGCCAGGGAACGCCATGCCGTTCGTCTTCAGCGCTCGGCGTACTGCCATTCCCGCAGCGAAGAGGATGATGTCCGTGCTCAAGGCGTCGGGCAACGACCTGTTCGCTGCTGAGGTGACGTTCGGATCGAAGGAGGCAGGGACGGGGACTAAGACCTACTCGCGCCTGACATTCGATGGGCATCGGTGGCTTGACGGCGACGAGCTCCTGCAGTACGAGGGGCTCTACATGACCTACGTCAGCGGCAACGAGCACCTTGCTGAGATGCTGTCGGGTGTTCAGATGGAGAACACCGGTGACGAGGAAGCGACACCATTCTAGGCAAGGAAGCGTGATGAACGGGGAGGCTGCAGCGCGTGACGCGCAATGGGATGTAAGCGCAGGCCCATGTCCCCGCCTGCAAACGATCGAGGCTCGCGCGCGGAGCCACTCGGGGAGTCGGTTCGAATCCGGCCAGCCGCCCCGCAAGATCGCCGGGTACGAGAGCCTGGCATGCGCACAACCCGTTTTCATCGGCGGGCCTCCTTGACTCAGGGCGGGGTTGCCTGCGGGCGCCCCGCCCTCCCGAACGAAGCCCCGCGGCGGACGCGACCGGGTTCAAGCCCCGGCGGGGTGCCAGCGGCCCAAGCGCTACAGCGCAGGGAGGAGGACGATAGCCACCTTCAACGGATTGCGCAACAGCATGAGCAGCCGGGGCCTTGGGCCGCGCCCTGGCGCAGAGAGGGGGAACCGATGCACCGAGGAGGACTGACCTCGAACGGCGCGACGGCCCGTGTGTACAGAGTTCTCAGGTCCCGACCAAACCAGTGGGTCAGTGGCCCGGAACTGGCACGAGCCGCCGCAATCGATCCCGACTGGCCGTTGACCGCCGTCTCTACGCGGATTGCCGAAGTGCGGAACCACCCCGGGCTCCCACTGGGCGAGCAGGTCGAATCGGCGCAGCGCGGGAAGGGATTCTACTACCGTTTGCGCGTCCATGTCGAGGCGGAGCAGCTCGCCCTCTACTGATGCCCAAGGCTGAGGAGCGGGAGAACTTCGAGCGCGTGCGGGACCTGCTCACTCGCGGGATGCGGTGGAATGAGGACGATCAGTGCTGGGAGGACGTGGGGCGGCGGCCGAGCGCGGCGTTTGTCGCGCGGCTGGTGGAGGATGTAGAGTCGGGCGAGGAGGACGGATGAAGAAGACATTGATCGCGATCATGGCAATCGGCGGATTCCTTGTGGCTCTGTGGTTTGCAAGCATTCTCCAGTTGCCGATGCGATATGGAGGCCAGTGGATTATCGCCACTACAATGCCGCAGATCTGCTGGGTGCCCACAAGCAACGTGGATGGGACATACTCAGCCACTGGTACCGGATGGAGCAAGATGCCCGGCAAGGATGTTTGGTATCGCGTCCTGGGCCGACCGACCAGGGGCGTGACAGTCGCTGAACTACAGGTACAGGGGCACGTCTGTTACCCTGGCGAGACGGCTGAACAGTGTGGTCGGCGGCGAGCCTTTGAGGAGGACGGATGATCCGAGCGATCGTAGCAGCCTGGAGGTTCGAGCGCGATATGCTGGCAGTGAATCGCGCAGCTCCGACATTGCCTTGGCCACGCGGGAGACTGCGCCGACAACTCACATTCGATTTCGCGCTGATGGGAATGCCACAATGGGACCGGGCAGCGTTCGATGCGGCTCTTCACAGAGAGGAGGAGGGATGAAGGGCGGAGGCGATCAAGTCCAGATGGATGACGAGATCGTCAACTGTTACTGTTGTTTGCCTGCCGGGCTTGCTTGGGCGCAACCGATGTATGCAGCATTCATCGACCTTCTTCGGGCGCGATGCAGATTCCTAGGCACTTGCCATGATGCGGTCAGGAGCGATGATACGTAAGGTCTTCCGCTACATGCGAGTCTCGACCGACCAGCAAGCCGAGCACGGCTACTCGTTGGAGGCACAGGACCAGGTACTCCGTGACTACGCTGCTGGGCATCAGCTTGAGATCGCCGCCTCGTTCGTCGAAAGCGAGTCGGCGTTCACTTCGGGCAAGCGGCCCGAGTTCGCGCGGATGTGTGCGGCGCTTCGAGTTAGGTCCGACGTGAATGCTGTCCTCGTCTACAAGCTCGACCGCCTCGCCCGGAACATGACGGACTTCGCACTCCTCACCGAAGACCTGGGCGCGACGCTGATCTCGATGACTGAGGGCGAGGTGTCGGACCGTGACAGCGGGACGTCGCTGATCGGCGGGATTCACGCGGTCGTCGCCCGGCACTACTCTCAGCAGCTCTCTCAGCGCGTTGCGCTCGGCCTGAAGACGAAAGCGCGGCGCGGCGAGTGGCCGACCTACGCGCCGACTGGCTACGTCAACAAGCGCGATGGCCGGGATGCGTGGATCGAGCCAGATCAAAGCTCCGCGCCGATCATCACAAAGCTGTTCACGATGTACGCCCACACGCAGATGAGCGTTGCGGAAGTCGCGGCCTGGGCGCGGGCAGCCGGGCTGCGCTCGCGCTACGGCGGCAAGATCTACAAAAGCGCGGTCCACAAGATGCTGCAGGATCCGATCTACCGCGGCGCGGTCGTCTGGCACGGCGAGGAGTATCCGGGTAAGCATGAGGCGATCGTCGACCCGCAGACATGGCGAGCGGTGCAGGACAAGCTCCATGGGCGGACTGGCCCACGGCGTCAGCACCGACACTTCCCCTTCCGCGACACGTTCACACTGACGTGCGCCTACTGCGGCGGGCAGATCACGGCGAGTCGGATCACGAATCGCCACGGCGGGGAGTACGTCTACTACCACTGTACGCGCTCGACGCGGTGTAAGGGCGGCAAGTGCGAGCAGCCGTTCTGGCGCGAGGATGTACTGTCTGAGCGGCTACGCTGCATCGTAGAGGGCATCCATGTGCCCGGCCCGGTTGTGAGCCGGCTGCTCCGCGAGTTCCGGGAGAACGCCGAACAAGCCGAGCGCACGCGCAAGGCCAAGTTGATCCAACTGAAGGCGGAACAGCGGCGGCTCGAGGAGATGCGGAACGCGCTGCTCCTCGAGAAGATTGAGCAGATCATCGAACCGAAGCAGTGGGCCGACGTCGACCGCGACCTCGCAGCGAGAGGGGCAGTCGTCGCCGATGAGATCGAGGGCATGTCAGGGGGCGCGAGATGCCCGAACGACGTGGCCGCGACGTTCAAACTTCTCAAGCTCGCACCGATACGGTATAATAAGTGGGGTCACGAGGAGAGGGCCGAGCTGCTCCAGGCACTAGCTTCAAACTGCGTGCTCAGTCGCGAAAACGTCCTCCCCAACTACAGGCCGCCCTTCGACGCGGTAGCGTCAGCGGTCGAAACTGGAGACTGGTTGGGCGTGATGGACGTAGTTCAAACGCACGCAAGGGGAGCTGAACCGGCTGCCAGGCTGGTAGGAGTAGCGTAGCCCCAGATGAGGGGGCAGCGTGAGGGAAGAAACAGCAGGCCCCGGCAAGGGCCGGGTGAGACAGGCAGTCCCAGAAACACTCCAGGTGCGCAAGCCGTTTTCTGGCCTCTTCCCCTGGTCGCAGGCAGTAGCCGATGCGATCAGGGAAGACATGGCGGCAAACGGCTATGATCCCGCCTTCCCAATTGTGGTTTGGGAAGGCGCTATCGTAGATGGGCACACGCGCGCAAAAGTAGCTACCGATCTAAAGATCCAAGCCCTTGTTGTTGACAAGGCATTCGGCTCGGTGCGCGAGGCGCTCGCCTACGCCGTTCACTGTCAGCGCGACCGGCGCAACCTGTCCAATGAGGGGCTGATGAATGCCATCGCGGCGATCGACGCCGAGTACCGGGAGCAGGCGAAGGAGCGGCAGAAGGAGCTTGGTCGGCAGGCGGCGCGCACCGATCTTGGCCAGGGACCCTTACCTTCCAAAGAAGGGAAGGGTTCCAAGGGTGAATCGGCCGAACAGACCGGCAGGGCGCTCGGCGTTTCGCGCAGCACGGTTGAGCGTGTGAGGGCAATCGAGGATGACGAGACGCCTGCCGAGATCAAGGAGAAAGTGCGGTCGGGCGCGGTGTCGATCACCAAGGGAGCGGAGATGGCCCGGGCGGCGCGCGGGACAGCGTGCCAACAAACTGTGGCAGAACCGAGATTCATCACTCGGCTCCGCCGCGCGACCGAGATGGGAGAAAAGGAAGTGCGGGAACACGGTTTGGCAGAGCAGTATGTAGCGGCGGTCGTAGGCATTCGCGATCGTCTCAATGGAATCCTGAATCAAGCCACCAAGGGGGGTATGCAGTGAAGAAGGTAAGCGCAGAGGAACTAAGCGTCCAAGATCTCGTGGTTGATGTCTCATGCCAGCGCGAACACGTGAACTGGCACTTCGTCCGGAAGATCGCAGATAACTGGGATTGGGCGCTCTGTCAACCACTTGATGTTGTGAGAAACGGCGCAGGATACACCGTTCTCGATGGGCAGCATCGTCTACTTGCAGCCCGCCGCGCTGGCATCAGCAAACTCCCGTGCCGCGTGCACAGCAAGTGCGGGGATCCGGAAAGGTCGAGGTTGTTCTTGGACCTCAACGAGCAGCGGCACGGCGTTGGCGCGCGTGATAAGCTCCGGAATAAGGCAAGCACCGGCGATTCGCGCTACGTTGAAGCCGTCGAGATTCTTCGGAGGTACGGACTTGCTGTTAGCAAGCAGGATACTGGAATGCGCCTTACCTGTGCTGCAGCGGTTAGCCACATCATTGAGAAGTACGGGGCAGAGCGCCTCAAAGAAGCCATGTTGTTTGTTGAGAAGGCGTGGCCGAATGACCCACGGAGATTCCAGGGATGGATCCTGCGGGGAGTTGCCGCCTTTCAGGAACAACTATGGGGGCTTGAGCCATCTGGCACACTAGCGGCATATAAGAACCTTGTTTCTACTGCGCGCCAGAAGATCGGGGCGCGATTCACGCTGAAAGATGTCATCACGAAGGCGCAGGAACGATTCCCGTATCGCCCGCATGGCGAGCAGGCCGTCTGTCAGGCACTGGTCGATCTCTATAACTGGAGGCGGCGGAACCATCGCATCTGAGGCACCGCATATACGGCGCGCCAGCAGCGCGGCGAGGGGGAGGAATGCCTAACGAGTCGTGGAATCCGTTACTCAAGAGCTACCCATTCAGCGAGAGAGTGAACGCAGTCTCCGTCGGCGCCGAGGTTCTGTTCGTCCGACTGATCGCTCAGGCAGATGACTATGGGAACTACTACGGCTCGCCGCGGATGCTGCTTGCCAGCCTTTTCCCTCATCGTTGGGCGAAGAAGGAGGTGACCGAGACGGACGTGGGCCGTTGGCGGGCCGAACTCGTAGCGAACGCGGTCGGGCCACTCGCCGCGCTCTACTCCGTCAACGGGTCTGAGTACCTTCACCTCATCAGTCCGAGGCGGCGGTTGCGCGGCGATGTGAAGCCCGATGAGAGGTTCCCGCGAGAGCCCGGGAATATAGAAGAGAAGGCACTTTCCGAACACGTAACGAACGCGGGCCGCGCGCGGGACGAGAACGTACCGCTAGACCCAGACCAAGACCCAGACCAAGACCCAGAAGAGAAGGAGTCCCCCACCGACCGAGTCATCAGGCGGCTGAACGAACTGCGCGAGGCCAACTGGACCTGGGCGAGCTTCCGCCCGTTGTCGGCCACGCACGCGAAGAACGTCGAGCATATCAACGGCCGGTTGTCGGACGGCTTCACCGAAGCGCAGTTGGTTCTCGTCCTCGAGTATCTCGCGGCCAAGGACCGCGGCGATGAGAAGTCGCGCCAGTTCTTCGACTGCGTGACGCCGTTTCGGACGTCGAACTTCGAGCGGTACCTGGCGATGGCCGAGGACTGGGATGCGCGTGGCCGGCCGGACCCGCGGCGCAACGGCGAGCGGCCGTCGATTCAGAAGCGGCCGGGGACGAGCCGCGGGCATGATTACTACCTAAGGCCAAACGCAACCAGAATAGCGGCTGGTAGTACCAAGCGCGAAGGAGGCGAGGATGTCTGAGCTGGCGAAGGAGATCGGAAAGATCTAAAGGAGGCAAAGAGTGGAGACATATGTAGTTGACAAGTCACAGGTAGAAAACGGGCAGTACGTCGGGAGGGCCGACCTCTCCCAGATTGTCGGGCATCTTCGATTCGAGGCGAACCTTGGGTCCGTCTACGTCGAAGGCAGCATTGCAGCTACTGGGATGATTGTCGCCAAGACCGGCTCGGGCATCAAGGCCGACGGGTCCATCGAGGCCGGCTGGCTCATCAAGGCCGGCGGGTACATCAAGGCCGGCGGGTACATCGAGGCCGGCTGGTTCATCAAGGCCGGCTGGTTCATCAAGGCCGGCTGGTCCATCAAGGCCGGCTGGTACATCAAGGCCGGCTGGTACATCGAGGCCGGCGAGTTCATCAAGGCCGGCCGGTACATCAAGGCCGGTTTCGGCATTCATGCGGGATTGTCGATCACCTGCAAGGAGGGGCTTGCATTCGGGGGCCGATTGTTCGCGGGTTTGGCTCCGTGGAAGCTGGAGCTGGATGAAGGAGACGACGAAATCCGTTGTGGGTCTCATGATTCTGGCGAAATCGTTCACGGGAAGCTCGTTGTGACTGGATTCACAGGCGAGCCGAAATCCACCGCGACAATCCGTCTTGCGAACGGGCAAGTGCTGACGGGCGAACTTGTTGAGAGGGCCGATGGCGATGTCTGAGCTGGCGAGGGAAATCGCCGAAATCCGGTCTGGCGAGCGGGAAGGACCTGTTAGTAAGAAGGCCCTGTATGCCTACATCAACGCGACGCCGAAGGTGCTGTCGTTACTCTACGACATCGGCCACATGCCGGAGCAGCTTGAGGAGGGTTCCGTCGAGTGGTGCTACATGGAGCGGATCGTCTGCTGGATCTGCACCGAAGACATGAGGCTTGCGGCCCGCGATGCAGAGGTGCGGGGACTAATCCGCAGCATTGCGCTGCAGCCGCTAGGCGAACTTGTCTGGCGGCAGACGGCAGAGGGGTCAATCGCCCTTGCAAAGCAAGCCCTTGACCTACTCGAAGGAGGCGAGGATGTCTGAGCTGGCGAGGGAGATTGCGGAGGCGCTACACGCGCACGGATACCTAGCGGATCGAGCGGCGTACAGCGAGCGCGATGCTGTGGAAGAGATCATCGCTGTCAAGCTCGCTGCGCTTGAGCGCCGGATCGCGGAGCTGGAGGCAATCAAGGATCTCGCATGGGAGCATGTGACGTGCGAGAACGAAGGAGTCCATATAGCAGTGAAGCTAGCCCAGCGCGAGGCCGAGGAGCGGATGAGGCAGCGGTGTATCGCTATCCTACGTGTCGCGCCGGACGGCGAGATGCCCGTGCATTCAAGACTTGGCGCAGCTGAGGCAATAGCACTGATCCGCACCCTGCCCTCGGAGGGCGAATGAAGACCAAGCGCGGCGTGAGCGATGAGGCGCGGGCGAAAGTGAAGGCGCGCGCGCGCGGCTACTGCCAGCTCTTCCACGAGATCCCGGTGCTGGGGAACCAGATCGTCCATCCGACGGGGAAGGGCCATCCGGGCCATCAAGGCATCGGCGGTGCGGCAAGCGACGCAGAGTGCAATGACCCCCGGTATCTCCTCTGGGGCTGCCAAGCGTGCCAGGATCTAACGCATAGCGAGTATACGATGGCGCGGATTGACCTGGATGCTGGCGTCCTCGAGTTTGTTGACTACGAACAGCGCAAGGTGCCACACGAACGGATCTTCTTCCACAATCAGCAACGGTGGTGGGATGCGTTTGCGAAGTATCCGCGGCTATCGGAGGCGATCCGCACGTTCAACGAGGCGGGCCTTCGTGTGGCCGAGCTACTGGCCTGGTTCGCGCCGGGAGAGGGCAAGCCGCCCCTGCAGTACGTGTGCGAGGAGCTGCGCCAGAACAGCGATGGCAGCGAGATGGAAGCACTGACGCCGCTGCAGGACTTCCAGCGGCTCTACTCCTATCTCGGCATGACCAAGCCGCGCGGCAATAAGCTACGCAAGGTTGGCCAGTGGGTCGTGGAAGAGAAGCTAGGCGGCGTCGTGCGCGGCGTGGATCTCGATGCGCTGGACGCGCTGCGGTCCCTGCCGGCGGAAGCGCAGGCGGAGCTACTTGGCCTGTGGGAGAAGCCAGCCGATTTCTGGGATGGCGTGGATAAGGCGCGCTCGAAGAAGCGCAGGCGTGCGTTCGTCGTGGAGGAACTGGACGGTAGCCTGCGATCGGTGAAGTCGGTCGAGCGGCCGGAGCTACTTGAGGGCGAGGCGCTGATGCGCGGCTCGGTTGTCATCGGCGCGGGGCGGGTGAAGGAAGAGGACTAGATGCTGCTTCAGTAACCAAGGAGGGGGAAATGCACCGCGACCGAGAGCGAGAGCAGGCATGGGGAGATGCTGTCTACGAGGCATGGAGACGCGGCGGCAACCCTGATGCCGTCAGCATGGACCGGATTGAGGACAACTACTACAACCGAGCGATGCCTTGGCACGATGCAGCTCAAGCAGAAGCGTCCCGTGTAGTGAACGCCTCACTCCAACGTCGCCGCGAGCGCGAAGAGGAGCGAGCGCGAGAGGAAAGAGAGCAGTACGAGCACTATCAGGAATGGATAGCGGCGGAAGAGGAGACCGAAGACTGATCCAGCCACGAAAGGAGACAACCAATGCGCGGCGATGGCTCGGGGGGTAGGAGGAATGGAAGATGACATGGTGGATCTGGTTGATTGCGGCGGCATATCTGGTAATAGGTATTCGGTGTGCGCTTCTAGATGCCTACGTGATGCGGGAGGTTGATGGGCGCGTGGTCCCGTTGGGTTCCCTCTTCTTAGACATCGTGCTGTGGCCGCTTGTATTCCGCGACCCATATGGGCGGGGAGACGGACCATGGGCTACTGTGCTGGTAGTCTTGGGGCTAGACAGAAGGCAGCAACAGGCAATCCGCGGGAAGTGTGGTAGTTGCCGCCATTGGCAGTGGCATGAAGGGGACAGCGCATGGGGGAACTGTGAGCTAGCGTGGGTCAATGATTCTGGGCAACCAGACTTCAACGATCTGCCGTTTCTGCTGAGGGTCAATGATGAGTGCGAGTTCGGGGCGGGCGACAGCAAGGTGCTGTTCATTGGGATGGAATCACGGGCTGACTTTGGGTGTGTCTTGTGGGAACCGCAAAGCCGGCAGAAGGAGGATGGTAGGCGTGCAAAACGATGAGGAGCTCTACAGGTACAAGGCGGAGGTCTTGCTCGTTGTGGACGGCGACACGGTCGCGGCGTGCCATGCGGTGAGGTACGAGGTCTAGGAGGAGACATGTTTGCATCCCGGGTCGGGCCATTGATAGCGGCGCTCGTGCTGGGCGGGCTCATCGGCTTTCTGGCGGTCGCGTTCTCAGGCGGCGTCCTGCCGTCGAAGCCGGCGGGGCCGGTCCCGCAGGTAGTCGAGCTTTCGGACGAGACCGTCGCGGCGCTCGAGGACATGCTTGAGGAGCTGCGGTAGGCCCTTGGCGAACTTGAGGGGGCGTGGTATACTGTGGGCAACGTGAGTGAGAAGCAGGCAGCGCAGTTCAATGCGGCGGTTGCCACCGTCGCGGAAGTGGTCGGCCTCCCGGCAGAGGTGATTAGCCTTTACTTGAGGCCGCTGTTCGGTTGCGACGTAGGCGCGGCGGTCGATCTCGTGTACGCAGTCCATCGTGACGAAACGATTCGCGTCGAAGTGTGGTTTGATGACGGCGCGCTTGCGGGGATGAAGCTGGCGGGGATCCAAGGCGAGCGTGTGACGCGGCTGATGGATCTAGCCGAAGTCGTGCGCGAGGCACGCGAGTATCGGCGGCAGGTGGTGGCGGCGAGATGATGAGCGATGAAGAGCTGCGGATCGAGGCGGCGGAGTTGGCGCGGAAGGATAGTGCGGAAGAAGACGAGCTTGCAGCTAAGATTGCCGAGATATCTGCCGGGCTCGAAGGCGCGGTAACCGTGGTGCGATGGGATCCTGTCCACGACATCGCGGCAGCGCTAGAACTCTCCAAGGCAATTCCGGCGGATCGAATTGATGCGTTTTCCGAGTTCTATGCGGAGCTTATTGAGATTCCAACGGAATGTCCGACAGCGTGGTGGTTCTTTGCATCTTTGTCTCCCCGCGCCATCACCCGCGCCTTCATCTTGGCAATGACGGCTGAGGAGGCAACAGCGAAGTAGACCTGCAGCGGTAGCGCCAGAGGGGCATCGTCGGAACGGACTCCCTCACCCGAAAGGGTGGGGGTTTTGCTTTTGGAGGTGCAAATGGAGCTCACAGGATTCGACCGAAGCAAGGTGATCGCAGAGGCGCGGAAGCTCTTCGCGCCGATTGAGAAGTCGCTAGGGCCTAGCGACTACCTCGACTACGACGCGGCGATGATCGGCAGTGTCAGGCTAGCAGGGACGACGGAGGGCGTGCTGACGGTGCCGCTGGCGGAGAGATCGCTGTCGATTCGGCGGCTCTTGGCAATCGAAGCGCACGATGAGTGGCTGTGGGACATTCCGCTCTATGCGTTCTACGCGATCCCGCCCAACGAGTGCTTCCGCGGCCTAGAGGCAGCGACGCCGTATCTGACGATCATCACGGGCTGGAGTAGCGGCTACATGGAGGACGCGGCCGGCGCATACGTGCGTGACGTCGAGGTCGAAGTCCAGCGGCCGATCACCGAGCCGAACTACCTGTACCTGTCGGGCAATCAGGTCGTGCATCTGTTCTGCTGCAAGGTCTCGCAGAACCAGCAGTAGCGGAAGCCCGGGCGGCCGCTCTCCGGGTCGGCCGCCCGGGTGCAGGGGGAGAGGTGACACATGCGGAGAAGCGCCCAGTCTGCGGGGGGAGTGGGAAGGTACTTGATAGCGATCAAAGGGGTGTGAGATGGACAAGAGTCAGATGCTCAACGTGGTGCATGTCCTTGATGCACTTGTTTGCGAGGACACGGGAATGACTGAGCGACAGGCAGGTGCGTTAGCCTCTTTGCGGGCGGAGTTCCTGCCTACTTACTGCTGTAGTCGTATGGAGCGGGCTGTATGTGAGGCGAATGTGGTGCGCGGTGTTAGCCCATTCAGCGGGTCAATCCTGTGGGAGATGGGCGGGGTGATGATCGAGAAGTGCCCATTCTGCGGGGCGGATCTTTGATGATAGGCGAAGAGGGCAAGGGGTGAGCGAATGGGATTCATCATTGGCCTACTAATCGGCGTGTTTGTTGGCGTAGTAGGCGTCTTGGTCCTGATGGCCCTGAGCGTGCTGGGCGTGGTGGGGTGAGCGGCATGGATCCCCGAGTCGAAGCGCGGCTAAGAGTGATCCAGTGGCACGCCCAGCATAGCGGTCGGGCCTTGTGTCAGCAGGTAGTGAAGACGCTCCTTGGCGAGATCTTCGAGATTCTGGGGGAAGTGGAATTGTGACGGCGCCCCAGGCGAGCATTCTCAACGAGCGCAGGGCGCGGACCCGGCGTGAGAATGTCCGGCGTTCCCGTGCGATGCGCTACTGCGAGAGCTGTGAAGCGCCGCTGGGGATCTTCTCATACAAGTGGTACTTGCACCGCTTTGTGCGAGGTGCGGCGAAGTGTCCAGTCTGCGGAAAGCCCGCGAGGCAGCCGGTTGCCCAGACGCGGGAAGCGGATAGCTCAGGGTGGGTGACTGCTGAGGTTGTGTCGCTCAAGACTGGGTACAAGCCGGCGACGGTTCGGCGTCTTGGCCGGGAGGGCCACATTCGCAGAGAGGCGGCTGGCCGAGGGTGGCTCTATCGCCAGGAGGATGTAGAGCGGGTGATGAGGGAACGACAGTAGGGGGTGAACGTGGGCGGTGGATGGAAGTGGAGGCTAGGCGTTCTGATCGTGGCGGCTGCGCTTGGCTACGCAATAGGGATCGGTAGCGCGGCGCTGAACGTTGGCGCTCCGAGGAAAGCGGATTCGGCCTCGGGCCGGGATGAGTCTGTCGTTCGGATCGAACTATCTCGTGACGGGCTGAGGCAGCTTCAGGGCGTCCTTGATCGGGTGGCGCGGCGGGTCCAGGGCGAGGGCGGGACTATCTGGTGAGCGGGGGCGAAGTCCAGTGACTGACAAGCATCCAGGCGGGCGACTGAGGCGATGAGTGAACCCAAGACGAGTAAACGACGGCTAGAGGCTGTAGAGAAGCAGCGACGTGCATTGGAGATGCGCAAGCGCGGCACTAGCTTCGATGTGATTGCCAGTGAGCTTGGCTACTCCAGCAGGAGTGGCGCATACAAGGCCGTCATGTCTGCGATTGAGAAGATGTTGCGCGAACCCGCCGAGGAAGTGAGAACGCTTGAACTTGAGCGGCTAGATGAATTGCTCGCCGGGCTATGGATGAAGGCAGTCAAGGGCGATGCCGCCGCGCTGGACCGGGTACTGCGAATCATGGAGCGGCGGTCGAAGTACCTGGGGCTTGATGCGCCGAAAGAGTCAAACGTGAATCTCGGCGGCGAGGTGAAGGTCACGGGTGTGCCGCGGCCGCTGAGTCGCGAAGAGGCTGAGGTGATGGCGAAGATGAGTGGGGATGTCCTTGACGGCGGCGACGAAGAGTGACGTTCGCGAGCGACAGCTTCGGTATGCGCCGCTGAACCCGTATTGGTGGCAGGTTGCGCATCGGGTCATGCCGACGGGGAAGCGGTATGAAATCATGGACTCGCGGCGTCATTTCTACATGCCCTATCTGTACGAGCCGCTCTGTGAGTGGAGCAAGGATGCGCCGAGGGGCTATCGCCAGGTCTGGTCGAAGTGCGGACAGGTCGGCTGCACGGAGGCGGGAATCGGGCTCGGCCTTTGGTTCCTTGACGAGTGCGATGAAGGCGTGATGTACGGCTTGCCGACGGAGGACGCGATCAAGTCATTCGTTCAGGCGCGGGTAGATCCGAGCGTGCGCAAGTCACCCTACATCGAGGCCGCGTTTCGTGATACGGACAACACGGACGTCAAGCTGGCGTGGGGGCAGGCGTGGTACTTCCGTGGCGCGGTTTCGAGGTCGAAGCTGCGTGAGATCCCGGTCGGCCTGTTGGTTCGTGACGAGTACGGGGAGATGCCGGAGGAAGGTCGGGAGCTGATGCCCGCGCGGCTTGGGGCGTCGCGGTTCAAGTGGGTGCTAGACCTGGGCAACCCGCGCTATCCCGAGAGCGGGATTGACCTTGAGTACAAGCGCGGGGATCAGAGCGTCTGGAAGGTGAAGTGTGAGGCGTGCGGCGCGGAAGAAGAGCCGTGTTGGCCGGAGAGCGTGAAATGGAGCAGTCAGGCCTCCTCGGGTGCAGGGCAAGACGGGGGCGATCGGGCCGAAGGTGTCTACGCCCTCGTCTGCCCGCACTGTGGTGAGCGGGTTGAGCGATTCAATGGGCGATGGGTGCCGACGAACCCAGGGGCACCATACCGCTCGTTCCGCATGTCCCAGCTCATTTCCCCGGCAGTAGAGCCGTGGGAGATCGCGGCGGCATGGGGAGCGGCCCAGGGGAACACGACGCGGCTACAGGAGTTCTACAACTCGGTGCTTGGCCTGCCCTATGCGCCAGAGGGCGCTCGGCTGACTGACGAGGTGCTGAACGCACTGCCACGCGGCCCCGAGATGGTGATGGGGTGGAAGAAGCCGACGTGCATGGGCGTTGACGTTGGCGCTGAGAACCACGTCGAGATCCGGAAGATGGGCGGCGGGATTTTGTGGGCGGGGACACTCGACTGGACGGAGATGAGTCGGGCCATGGTGAACTACAACGTCGCCCAGTGCGGGATCGACATCGCGCCGGAGACGACGAAGGCGAAGGAGTTCGCGAGGGACCACTCGGGCAAGGTAACGCTCATTCGGTACAACCCGAGCCCTACAGCGACGGGGCAGTCTGTGAAGGAGGAGGACGGCGTATCGGTGCTGACCGTAGCACGTACCGAGGTGATCGACACGGCGTTCGCGCGGATCTTGAATGGCGAAGAAGAGGTGCCGGTCAACGCGCCGGCGGATTGGTTCGCGCACATGAAAGCACAGACGCGAATCGTGGTGAGAGACGGAAGGCGCGAGTACGCGAAGTGGGACGACCAGGGCAAGCCGGATCACTACGCCCACGCGTTCGTCTACTCGGAGCTCGTGCGAGATGAGGCGACAGCGTGGGAGCGGGCGGGGGTGTTCGTGTGATGGCGATTGGTGAAGGAGGACTGATGGAAATCCGTGAACGCGCAGAGCGGGCGATGAAAGGCGTGCGGATCGAGGGCCAGGTGAACGCCGACCGGCTCCGGCTCCAGATCGAGGTGGAGCTGCTGAAGATGGCGCGCGATGCAGACCAAGCGGCGATGGATCGCATCATCGGGGCGTACATGGGGGAAGGAGTGTGAGATGGAAGTGAAGCTAGGCAAAGACGCAAGGGACAGGTTCACGGGATTCAAGGGGCTAGTCACGGGCGAGGTACATTATCTCACTGGATGTACGCAATTCCTTATCCAGCCGAGGAAGCTCGATGATAAAGGCAAGCCCGCGGGGTCTGAATGGTTTGACGTGGATCGGCTTGAGTCGATCGAAAGGGAGCCCGTGCGTGCGGGGAGCCCCGGCGGCCCTGGCCGAGTAGCGCCGAAGAGGTAACTGATGGCGGGTGGGGGATCGAGCATGTTTAAGGGCAGCGTGAGGAAGCACCAGCAGGAAACAGACAAGCGCCTTGCGAAGATCGAGACGCGCCTGAAGCAACTAGAGTGCCCGCATGAGCACAAGGAGTTCAGAGAGGGCGAATGGATCTTCTGGTTCTATGAAGTCTGCAAGGACTGCGGGAAGGTCATCCAGGTATTCGATTCCGAGGCGGAGTTCCTGCGGGCCAAACTGGACCGCGTGAGGGAAGAGAACGACGGCCTGGTCGCGGCGATTGAGGAAGAGCTAGCGGGGTTGGAAGAAGGGCAGTGAACGGCTATCTCCGCGACGTTCTCGGCGAACCGATCGAGACGTTGCGCGGACTAGGACAAGGGAAGGTGGTAGCGATGAGGGCGGTACTAGAGCAGCATGAGGGCGGGTTGGCGTTGGTCTGTGAGGCGGCACGGAAGAACGTGGCGAAGCGAGTGGAACAGCTTCAAATGCTCGGCTTCCACGTCGAGGTGCTGGACGAGAGGCGGTTCGTAGTGAAGCCCGCCGAGCTTCTTGAGGCGGACAAGGTAATGGGCGTTGACTGGACCGCGACGCCAATTGTCACGATTCGATCGGCGGTTGAGGAAGGGGTGGTGTCCATCGCGGAAGTACGCGAGGCAGAGCTGGCAAGCGGGTCGCCGCGCAAGACGTTGCTCGAATGGCTGGAGGCGCAGGAGGATGTCGATTCTTAGAGCCTACCTGTGGTTCCTGCTGGTAGTCGGCGCGTTCTGGCAAGCTGTCTCGGTATGGACGTTCATCAGCAGCGCGGCGAAGTCGGGCTATCTGCGCGGGGAGTCGCCGAGCCAGAAGCATCCGCTAGAGCGGACGTTGGTCGGGCAGGCGATGTACTTCACGGCGTGGGGTACGTTGGCCGAGATTGGGCTAGCACTGTTGTACGTGGTCATGGCGGCGGCGAGTCTGGCGCCGGGGATAGGGGGGTGATTGGTTGTGCCGTGGGAAGCGTGGATAGGCATTGGAGGATATGTTGTAATCGGCTGTGCCTTCGCATCGGCGATCGGGGCGCATGACCTGTTTGATGTACTGGGAGCGCTGTTGTGGCTGCTTTCGCTGGTTGCGCTGGGATGCCGAGGCGCTGTTGAGCGGATTTGGGGACGATGATGGCGCGATCGCTTGACGCAGAGGCGACGAAAGAAGTCCTCGCCGGCTATCTTGAGGCGATCAAGTTCGGCGGCGACCGCAACTGGCAGCCGTTTGCTGTCGGCGACGGCCTGAGTGTGCCGCAGTTCGACCGCTGGCGCGACATGCACGCGGCGAAGGTGCCGGGCTGGGACGCTGATGAGAAGCGTGCAGTCGACGTGGCTCTCTATCTGTTGCCGCGTGGCGGCTTCGGCCGCATGTGGCAAGAGGGCAGCTTCGAGGTGGTGAAGGTTGGCGAGGAGTGGCGCGTCGTCGCGGGCTCGTGGGCGGCGCGGAAGGTGGAGAGCCGGTATGGATAGGAAAGCAGTCACGGACGAGGAGCGGAACGCCAAGGCAGCCGAGCTGGCGGGATGGAATCCGCCAGAGTCTAATGAGCCTATCCCAACTGGGTTGATTTACCACATGCCTGTCGGTGAGCCTGCGTACTATGAGAAGGAAATCGCGGGGGAGACCAAGCGATTCGAGGCGCATGAGGTTCACCGTGCGTACTACTGGCACACGGACGATGGGCGCGCGGCTTCCAAGCTGCCCGACTTCTGCCATGACATCGCGGCGGCGTGGGAACTAGTCGGGGACAGACAGCGGCTTTGGCTATCGCTATCTGCCCCTGCCGGGAATGCAACTGATGCCCGCAATATCCCGCCCGTCAAGGCGTCTGTGATTGAAGTTGACGATGACGGGCGCGCAGTGGGCAGCGGCGAAGCCGAAGACATGCTTGCTCCCCGCGCCATCACCCGCGCCTTCATCCTGGCTATGGGCGGCGAAAAGGATCCGATGTAGAATAGGGAGACATGCAGCGGTCAGGCCAGCTACTCGAACAAATCCGAGCTGAGATTGAGGGCGCTGAGGCCGAAGAGGGTCTCTCGCTCAAGACGGAGATGGACTGGCGGGAAGGCCAGCTCCTGAACGTATGGTGCCGCGTCCCCTTGGTGTATCGTGGGAGGCGGTGCTTTCACATTGTGAGGAGTACGGAGAACGAGCAGGGGGGGGACTGATGGTATGGATCGAGACGCAATGGGGGGATCTCTATTGCATCGCCGGCATCAGGCAGCCGTCTGAGCAGGAGCGGTGTGTACTGGGCATGAAGAAAGAGCGCAGTAGGATAGAAAAGACGGGGATCTGGGAGATTGCGGGCATGGTTTCTCCGGATGGCGGCGGGTGGATTCTCGGGCGGTATGGAAGCGAAGCCCGAGCGCGGGAAGCGTTCCGCGTGCTGAAGGAAGCGATTATACAACAGAAGGGCATCATTCGAGCGCCTTAGTTGGAGGCGGTCAGGCATGAAGAGGATCTGCTGTCGCGAGCTTTGGGATGCACTGATCCGGCATGAGGGCGGGTTGGAATGGACGCCGGTATCGGAAGGCGACGCAGCGGGGCCGGTCGTTGTTGGGCGGATGGTTCGGCATTCGGCCTTCTGTTCGCTTCACTGGTGTCCGTACTGCGGGGAGGCGATCTGAGGCAACTGCACGAATCATGAATCGGAGGCGGTCAGGCATGAAGAGACGATTAGCGGGGTTGGGGGCGGTACTCTTGCTCGCCGCCCTCTCCGGGTGTTTCCAGCCAGTCCTATTGGAGCCAGTCTTGCAGGTCATCAGCGCCGAGGGGGCGCTGTACTTGCCGATGGTCAACGGGACGCCGTTGTACTACGACGCGAACGTCCAGCCAGGCGATCTCATTCGGCTCAGTTGGGCGACGGGGCGCGACCAGTACGGCAACAGGGTCGGCCTGAGCGACGATACGCGGTGGACGATCCGCGAAGTGCGTATCCAGTGCACGGCGAAGACGGAAGAGGACACGGTATTCTGGCCGGCGAATCTGGGGCCGAACGAGTGCGTGTGGTTCCCGGGGTGGACGGCGCCGACCGAGATCTTCTCCGGGTTGCCGCTACCGCCCTATCCGCTCGTTGGCTACCCGTGGGACTCGTGTGGCGACCATACCGTACCCGACATGCCGGCGCAGACGGCGACGATCGAGGTCGCGGCTGAGGCTGAGTGGATCGAGGTCGAGCTGGCGCTGCCAGACGGCGGCGATTACGAGGTGCTGTGGCCGGGCGAGATGGTGCCGGTGCAGGTGTCGGGCGGCTTCGCGCGGCGGCGGCTGTCCGAGCCAGGCGACATCGTTGTGACGCAGGGCGCGAGTCAGTGGATCGAGGTCGTGCCGCTGGAATCGTTCTGGATCGATGGCGCCTTCGACGTGAATGTGGGGCCGACGGGGGTGTGCTGATGACACCCGACGAAGTGATGGCGCTGACGGATAAGGAGCTGTTAGTCAAGGCTTATGAACTGGATTCAGGGCTTCGTGTTTTGAGGCATGAAATTCATGATAGGATGCAATGCGTGAAGACAGCAGGCGGGTCTGGAACAACTTGGATCATCATCCCCGACTACCCGCACGACATCGCGGCGGCGTGGGAGTTGTGGGAGAAGCTGCCAAAGCGCCGGATGCTTTACGACCTTGATGGGAAGACGTATTGCACGGTCGGTGGGTATTCTGAAGGTGGATGCTTATGCGAGGGAGAAGCCGATGAAGGCGAAGAGGCCAAAGCCATCACCCGCGCCTTCATCCTGGCGAGGGCTCACTGACATGCTCTGGCTAGTGCTTGGCATCGTAGTCGCATGTGTGGTGATCGTCATTCTGCTGGGCCGTGGCGTGATGCGGTTCTGGCGCAGGTGGTGGAATCGATAGGGGGACGACATGAGACATAGACCATGGATAGGCCGCGCGACGATTCGCGCAGTGATCTTCCTGGCAATGCTTGGCACGATCATCGGCTTGCTCGCTGCAGGTTGCGGGAAGAAGCAGCTTCCAGACGAGGAGGAGCCGCCGATCGTTGAGACAAACACGGCGCCCATTGCACATGCGGCGTTCATCCCCGGCGATCCGAGCTTCGTGTCGGGCGATCTCGTGCGGTTTGACCTGAGGTATCGCGAGCATGGATGCGACTCGGGCGGCGCACCGACCTGGGCGACGGGCGCATGGGATCCGGATGGCGATCCGCTTGAGTACCGCGTGACGTGTGAGTGGAGCGTGTACACGGCGACCTATGAGAAGGTCAACGACCAGTGGATTACGTTCCCGGAAGACGATCGCGGCGAGCAGCTTGCGCTGGTGACAATCATCATCGGCTGGCAAGGCGAGATCCCGCCGTATCCGTTCGGCACGCAAGACGAGGAACCGAACCTGGCGGCGATGGGCTGTGATCCTGGAGTGCAACAGACACCGTTCACCTATGCCGTGCGAGACGGACGCGGGGGGATGACGAGCTACACGGTTGTCTTGGGCGGTTCCTGATGGCGCGGCTGGGTGAATCATGAGGCGCGTGCTGTTGGGGGCTGACCTTCATGCCGGCCACGCCAAGGCAACGACGCTGCCTCCCTGGCAGTGGCCTACCGTTGGCGGGACAGAGCGCCGCAACCGTGCCGGCGAAGTCCAGCTAGAGTCCGAAGAGAAGCTCCGGGAGATCATCAAGGCCGAGCAGCCATTCGATGCTGCGGTATGGGCTGGCGACATGATCCATGGCCGGATGCCCGACGCGCTGATGACTACGATGGACCGCGACGAGCAAGTTGAGCAAGCAGCGGCCATCGTCAACCTCGTTGGCGCGTCCGAGAATCTCATCATCGCGGGGACGCCACGCCATACCGGCGACATCGAGAAATGGGAGCGCGTACTGGCTGCGTCGGTAAGCGCCAAGTTTGGCTCGCGGGTCTTCTTCGAGATCGAGGGCGTCAAGTTCGTTGCGCGGCACAAGGTAGGCCGATCGCGGATCCCTCACGGCAAGGCGACGCCGGTGATGCGCCAGGCGATCTGGAATGAACTGAATGCCGCGCGCGAGAGAGAGCCGAAGGCGGACGTACTCCTGTTTGGCCACGTCCACTATCACCTCATTGTTGAGGTCCCGGAATGGACTGCAATGACCCTGCCGGCGCTCTGTTGCCGGACAGAGTTCGCAGACGAGAACTCCGAAGGCGACGCGCACTGGGGAGTGGTCGTGATGGACATCGAGGACGGACGTATCGTCGACCGGCGGTCACACACCATGGTCATCCGATCGGATGTTCCGGAGGTACTACACCTATGCCAAGCCAAGTGAAGCATGGAGAGATCCGGATCCAGGCACTAGACGAGCTCGCGGGGCAGCCATATCGCCGGAAGTCTGGATACACCGAAGAGATGGACGCGGCCCTCATGGAGTACGGCTCGAAGGTGCAGGGCTCGCAGTTGAGCTGGACGGCAATCGCGGCGGCGTTCAACAAGCAGTTCGGAGTCCAAAAGAGCCGGGCTGCTTGGGAGAAGCGCTATCGCCGACTCCGTGAGGCTACTGAGGTGATTGGGCCATAGACCACGAGTGGGAGTTCCGCGACGTAGGCGACACTGACCGCATCATCAACGCGGCCGAGTGTGCCATGAAGGTAGACCACGAGGGCTCGATCCTCGTCGGGCCGCAGTACGGATGGGTTGTGCGATTCATCGAAGTCGTGCCGAACGAGGAGAGCGACGGGGTGCTCGTGACGGTCTATATGGATCGGCCGCTCAAGGTCACGGCGACAGTGCTTGCGAATGGGACGGTGATAGAGTGGTAGTGGGAGCACCGCCGGCTCGGCTGATTGCAGCTATTGTCTGTCAGTGGTTGGAGGCGGGCTATGTTTCGACCAAGCCGCACGCGGGACAGCAGGGGGGATGGATGTTAGCCAACCTTGGCTATAGCCTGATCCGGCTACTGAGCGGGGTTTGAAATGGCGGGTGCAGGTCAACTCCCGGTGGACAATTGTGCTGTGACATTGCCCGGCCGCGATCGGGGCTATGTGTTCCAGATCCATGCGCGACGTGGTTGACGGCAAGCCGGGCGCATCGATGTACGCGACGCGCGTACAAGTTGAGGAAGCGTACAAAGACGGCTTCCCTGAGATGCTGATCTTGGCGTTGGGCGCGGACCAAGACTGGGTACGATCGTACCGGGATCGGGTACAGATCGGGCGGCGGAATGAGAGTAGCCTGGCTGCAGCGGTTCTTGACAGCGTGGACTAGATAGCATACACTAGCCTCACAGGACGAGCCATGACAACGGCCCCTGGCATTGCGCCAGGGGCTTTTGCATTGGCAGAAGGCGGTCAGGCATGGGTCTACTCAAAACCTTGGAGCAGGGCCTTGCTGTCGAGAAGGAAAGCCAGATCTGGCCCCATCTAGCCACGTACTACGGCCCGAGCGTTGCGCACACGAGCCAGTCAAGGGATCTCGTGCAAGCGTATCGGGTCCATCCGTGGATCTATGCGGGCCTTGATGCCATCGGCAAGGCGGCAGCGAGCGTCCCGCTTGTCGCGTTGAAGATGAAACAGCGCCCGACGCGAACGATCAAGGCATTCAAAGCGCAAGAGCGGCTAGGCTGGGAGAAGCTGCTCGAGAAGTACGCCGAAGACGAGGGCGCGGAACTCGTTGACCATCCGGCGCTTGGCCTGCTCTACAAACCACTGCCGGGCGAGAACGTGACAAGCCATGACCTGCTCTATGCAGTCGTCATCTACCTCGGAACGGATGGCAACGCTTTCATCGAGAAGTGCTATCCATCGGAGAACGCGAAGGAGCCCAACGGCCTATGGCCGTTCATCGACCCGCGGAGCGTGTATGTCATGCCGGGAGAGGAGCGGCTCGTCAAGGGCTACGTGTGGCGCAAGTCTACGGGCTACGTGGCGTTTGAAGCGGATCAGTTCATCCACTTCAAGACGTTCAACCCGGAGAATCCGTACTACGGGCTATCGCCGACGGAAGTGCTGAAGCAGAGCCTCATTGCGGATGTGCGGGCGATGGACTGGAACCGGATGTTCTTCGAGAACTCGGCGATTCCTAGCGGCTACCTGACGACTGAGAAGCACCTAGAGAAGCCGAACGCGAAGATGATCCGAGAGCTTTGGGAAGAGCAGCACATGGGGCGCCAGCGGTCGCATCGGACGGCGGTCCTCGCGGATGGAACGAAGTATGAGTATCTCGACCGCTCGCACAAGGACATGGAGTTTCTCAGCCTCCGTGAGTGGACGCGCGATGAGGTGCTCGCCGTGCTGGGTGTGCCGCCGATTCTGGTCGGACTGCGCGAGGGAGCGAACAAGGCGATCTCCCAGACTGAGCGGCGGATGTTCTGGGAGAACACGGTCCTGCCGTGGTGTGACAAGATCGAGGCAGTGCTAGATCACGCGCTAGTCCCCGAGGAGAACATCCGGTTGATGTTCGATGTGTCAGCAATCGAGGCACTGCAAGAGGACGTCGAGCGCAAGGCGCGGATCTGGCGCATTCGCAAGGACCTCCCGAACAAGATCGATGAGATCCGGGTAGCGTGGGATCAAGAGCCGATCGGAGGCGTCCTCGGCGAGACGGTGCTGATTCCGCGCACGTTCGTGGCGATGGACCCACAGGGGAACACCGTTGACCTCATGGACAACAGCGGGAATGAAGTCCGCACGCTCGGAACGGGTAGACGCGTTGTAAAGGACGTAGCAGACGACATCGGTGCACTGATGCCTCCGCCTGAGACGGCAGTACTCGAAGAGGTCTGCGAGGAGTACATGCCCGACATCGCAGTGTCGGGCGCAGGGCGCGGCGTGGACATCGTGACGGGGCTTGGGGTGACGGTTCCGCCTGACTGGGAGCAGGTGTTCAACTTCCAGGACGAGATTCAGCGATGGCTTGATTCAGAACTGGGCGAGCGCGTTGCGGACATGGATGGATGGACGCGGACACGCGGGGCACGCGTCATTCGCGAAGGCATAGATCAGGGCAAAGGCGCGAGGGCCATCGCGGCGGATCTCCGGCGTGAGTTTAGGGACATGAGCCGTACTCGTGCGCTGACCATCGCGCGCACAGAAGGCGGCAAGGCAGTGAGCTTCGGGCAGCACAAGCTCTATTCGGACGTGAAGGTAGAGCAGCATTGGTGGCAGGCGACGTTGTTCCATACGCGTACTTCTCACATCCGGGCGCACGATGCCTATTCCAAGGGCAATGCGATTCCGATTGACGATCCGTTTGAGTTCATGGGCATGGACGGCGGGACTGTCGCGACGCTTGCCCCGCGAATGACGGGAATCGGCGCGGAGGACATCAACTGCTACTGTGAAGAGATCCCACATATGCCGGGGAGGAAGGGGTTTACCACATACAAGGCGCTCGGCGTGCTGGGCTTCGAGGACTGGATGAAGGGCCTAGAGCAGGGAGACGAGTTCAAGCGATTCCAGGGCGCTCTGGCGGCCTACTTCGAGCACGAGGCCGAGCGGTACGTCGAGCACCTGATGCAGATATACGGATAGCGGTCAGGCGAAACATGGGGGTGAAAGAGATGAAGAGAGCACTTGTCCTCGCGCTGGGAGTAGTCTTGCTGGCGGCGGCGTCTTCGTTTGCCATCAGTACTTCGGACTATCACATCTGGCGCGTGGCACCAGACGGGTCTACCTGCATCTGGGGCATTACGAGCACGGGGCGGATGGACCTAGTAGGCGGGGCGCAACTTGACAACACAACGGCGAGCACGCTGACGATCACAGAGACGAACATCAGCCTAGTCGGCGTGGTGTCGTTCACTGGGGCATCAGCATTCTACGGATCGAGCCAGACGTTCGGCTATGATTCCGGGGCATACATCAGGTTCGCAGTATCGGACACAACTGGCGTGCTGGCGATTACGCACGCTGGGAGTGCGCCGGCGACCTCATGGACGAACGGAACATCACTGAGCTTCTACACGCCGAGCTACACGATTGGCTACGACGCTGGGGCGTACCTGAAGTTCGCGGTGACAGACACGACCGGCGTTCTGGCGATCACTCAGGCTGGATCAGGCGAGGCGACTACGTGGACGAATGACACGTCGCTCGCATTCTACACACCGTCCTACTACGTCGGCTACGACGCTGACTCGTGGATGAAGATCTCAGTTGCTGATACGACCGGCAATGTGACGATCACGCAGACGGGTTCGAGCAAGGCGCTTACCTGGACGGCTGGTGGTGGGTTCGATTTCGTTGGGGCGGCCGCACTGGACGCAACGACTGTCACGTCCCTTACAGACGGCACGGCTACGTTGACCAGCGGCGACTTGACGGGGCTGACAAGCCTGGGGATTACAGGCGATACCACTCAGACAGGGTCGGTCACCTTGATCGGTGCAGGCGGCGACCTGACCGTCGGGGACGATGCCGATGTCACGGGCGATCTTGACGTGGACGGGATAACCAATCTTGACGTGGTTGACATCGATGACGCGGTGAACATCGCGGGGGCTCTGACGCATGTTGGGGCAGTCTATCGAACAGGCAATACATCGCAGACTGGGTCGATCACGCTTCTAGGCACTGGCGGGGACCTCACGGTAGCAGACGATGCGTCCATCCAGGACCTGACGGTGACGACTACGGCCACCTTTGCCGGCGCAACGATTGCGAATCTTGGTTCGGTCACTACAGCGGACATCAACGGCGGGACGGTCGACGGCGCGACAATCGGCGCAGGATCTGCCGGGGCTGGCACGTTCACAACGATGACCTGCCAGACGGGCAGCATCACCTACGCAACGATTGGCGGCGGCTACGGCGCGACGGGAGTCACGGTGTCGGCGGCTGGCGTGATTCAGGCTAACGGGGCGATCACGACAGACGGATCCCTGACGGCCGACAGTGCAGCGATCGGCGGTGGCTACGGCTCGACCGGCGTCTCGCTTTCCACGGCAGGTGTCATCCAAGCAAACGGCGCGATCACGAGCGACGGCGCGGTTACTGGTGGTTCTCTGACTGACGGTACTGCGACGGTCACCGGTGGGAACATCTCATCGACGGCCGGGACGATCTCGCTGACGACCAACTCGCTTGACGAACGGTTCATGGTGTTCGGCATTGGCTACAACACCGATGCGCAGACGCCGTCGGTGAATGGCCTTGAGGTGCTCGGCGGCGGTATGCCACTGACTTGTGCTGGCCTTGACGGTGGCGCGGCTTCTGTCGGATCTACTGAGGGCTACGTGTCGATTGGCGATGCGGCGGACTACTGTCGATTCGCAATCCCGCTGCCTCCGCTGTGGCTCGACAACGGGCAGACCGGCTCGCTGGTTCTCCAGTTCAACGTCCACGAGCAAACCAACGAGGAATGCAACATGGACGTGCGGCTGTTCGAGTACGGCAACACCACGGCGATCCTTACCGACACGCTGGCTGTTCCCGATACCACGGCGCGAGGGTGGGCCAGCCTTGTGACCAACAGCACGGGCATTGGCCAGGATACGGACCTCACCGGCGACGATACCTACCTGATCGTCGAGCTGACCTCTACGGCGGACACGGATGACTTCTACCTCTACGGAGTGCGTTGGAACTACGACGTAGGCGTGGTGAACACGCAGTAGCCATGAAGCTTAAGTGCGAGCAGTGCGGAATGGTCGTGAAATCGTGGGCGCGTGAGTGTCCCCGCTGCGGCGGGCGGCTCGTGCGATCCAAGGCGGTCAAGCGGAAGGGGGGACCATGCGCATCACCGAAGTCAGGGTGAAGGGCGAAGCCGAGCATCAGGTGGTCCCCCGCGAAGAGCTCGGGCGCTTGCTTGAGGCTGGGCAGGTTGACGGCGTGTTCAAGTATGGGCTGGCTGCACGGGATGAGCCGCAAGGCGAAGTGAAGGCGGTTCACACGCTGGACTACGCCGGGCTGAAATCCGATCGGCCCACAGCGTCGAGCGTCATCACTTCGGCCAATGTCGATCGTGATGGCGACGTGGTACAGACAGGCGGGATGCTCGTCGAGCACTACCTGAAGAATCCGGTTGTGCTACCGATGCACATGCACGACTTCCCTGTCGGATTGGCCGAGAAGCTGAAGGTCCTCAAGAACTCAGCATGGGCGCAGTGGCAGTGGCTCGTTGACCTGCCGGATTCCCTCGCAGCCAAGTATCAGGCGTGGTGGGATGCGAATGCGATCAATGCCACGTCGATCGGCTTCCTTCCGATCAAGTGGGGGCCGACGAAGGAAGGATACGAGGGCTGGGTCTACGAAGAGTGGGAGCTGCTCGAGTTCTCGCCTGTAGTCATCCCGAGCAACCGAGATGCCGTGCGATCGCTTGAGGCGTTCGGCGAGATGGTGATGGCCGGCCCGAGTCCGGTCATGAAGTCGCTGTGGGTTGCTGGTGAGTCTCAGGGGCGGCCGAAGCAGGTGGCAGTGCCGTCGACGACCTTCAAGGACGAGCGCGGCAACACGGTCACGATCACGATTGGGGAGAACCTGGTCAAGATCGAGGACGAGCCCGGTGATGACGGTATGTCTGCGACCGCAGACAAGGGCGTTATCACCTACGCCCGAGCCCATCCTGACGGCACGCCGAAGGCCGATCCCGGCACTGAGTGGGACAACGGCAAGGAGCGCGCGCCTGCGGACATCGACGATCTCAAGGTCATGTGTGCGTGGGTTGACTCGGAGGAGCCGGACAACAAGGGCTCGTACAAGTTCGCTCACCATCATCAGGACGGCAAGGCGGTCAACAAGCGGGCGTGCTCGGCGGCGATCGGTGTGCTCAACGGCGGTCGTGGCGGGACGAACATCCCCGAGGGAGATCGGAAGGGTGTATACGCGCACGTGCGCAAACACCTGGTCGATGACTTCGGGGTTGATCCCGATGACGTGCCCGAGCTGAAAGACGCAAAGGGCCTCGCATCCTTGGATGAGATCCGCCTGGCTCATGTAGCAGGCGCGCTCACGGCGGACGAAGCCTATGAAGAGATAGAAGGATTGGTCGCTGGCCTGGAGATCGAACTCCGGTCGGCGGTAGAGGCGGAAGCGAAGGCAATAGAGGCCGCCGAAATGTGGCGCGGTAGAGCACGCGAGCTGGCGGCGAAGGTGATCCGATCGAAAGGCGGTCAGGCCTTTGGGGGTGAAAGAGATGGACCAAGAGCAGTTGACGACTGAGCTGACAGAAGAGCAGCTCGATGCGCTTGCCGTCCAGGTCGCCAGCAAGCTACTGGATAGCGGGGCGGATAGCGCAGAGACGGAGGACGGGAAGACCGTCCAGAGGGCGGATTCAATTCCGGCGCAGGTGAAGGCGGTCGATCCTGCGCAGGCGGGTGAGAAGCAGCCGGAGCAGAAGTTCGCGGCACCAGCAGTTCATCCGCAGCCGGAGCGCAAGCTGGAATCGTTCAGCATCGCGGCGGCGATTCGCGGGAAGATCTACGGTGATTGGCGTGGAGCGGAACTTGAGCGCGAATGGTGCCGGGCGAATCCTTCTTATGGCGTAGAGAAGGCAACGCTAGATTCGGCCGATGATCTGTACGGTGGGTTCCTTGTCCCGAGCGTGACGGCAAGCGGCATCATCTCGATGGTCAAGGCGAAGGCGCAGTTCTACGCTGCGGGCGCGACGGTCATCCAGAACGCGCCGTACCACTTCATGCTGAACACTCAGGAGTCGGCGTCTAGTGGCTACTGGATTGGGATGGAGGCACAGCCGGGTGCGATCACCGCGTCCGATCTGACATTCGGTCAAGTCGAGATGCGACTGCGCCGATGTGCTGGGCGTGTCGTGATCGACGAGGACCTGCTTCGGGCGTCGAACGAGGCGGTTGAGTCGTTGGTTCGGCAGGATCTGGCTGAGCAAATTGCACTGGCAGAGGACGCAGCTTTCTACGATGGCACGGGCGGTACGCAGCCGCTTGGTCTTCTGAACTGGCCGGGTATCTCGTCCTACACGACGGACAACTCGGGCAGCAAGATCACCGGCGATTTGCTGCTGACGCGCAAGGCGAACATCGAAGGCCGCAACGGCGATTACAGCGGGTGGATGACGCATCCGACGCAGATAGATCTGATCCGCAAGCTGAAGACAGGCGATTCCGAGTACATCTTGATCCCGAGCTTCTGGGAAGGCGAGAAGAAGATGATTCTTGGGATGAACTACTACGCCTCGACGCAGTACGACAACGACAAGATCATCCTCGGGAACTTCAGCGATTGTGTGATTGCCGAGGGTGGCGGAATCGAGATTCGGGTGCTGAAGGACGGCTCCTACGGCGAGAAGCTCCAGCACGGCATCATTGGCGTGCATCGGGTGGACTTCGCGCTTCGCCGGACAGTCAACTTCGACATCATCTCGAATCTGGCGACTTCGTAGGGGAGGTGACATAGATGCCCCGAATGAGCTTTGACGACAACTTCTACACTCGGGAACTGTTCCGGGCGAAGACCTACACGGACACGGGCGGAGCGAAAGAGCAGACGACCGGCTGGACATCGATTGACAACTGCCGTGATGGCGGACTCATTATCGACGTTTCGGGCCTGAGCTCTGAGACGTTGACGGTACAACTTCTGACGGCAAAGGACACGAGCGGCACGAGTTCGACGGATGCCCTGTCTTCGGACCAGGCGATCACGACTGACGGCGTGCATACCTACGAGCTGCAGGATCTCTACCCCTACGTAGCGCTCCAGTACGACATGGGGGCGGCGGAGGCTTGCGACTTCGCGGCGGTGCTAGTTGGCTTCAACCGGCCCGTGAGGCCGAACACGGCGAGCTAGTCATGGCCTGGCCTACGGCGAGCGACGTAGCAACGCGGGCAGGGGCGACCCTGTCGAGCGCCGAGTGGACGACTACAGCGGCAGTATCGTCGCTGCTGACGAATGCGAAGGCGCTCGCAGCGGCCCATTGCGGCCGCGATCCGCGCTACGGCTTTGACGAGGCCAGCGTGACAGAGAAGCTAGACGGGGGGTGTTTGACCATCCCGGTCATCCACCCCCCAATCCAGGGGTCAGCAACGGTCGTGTGGGATACGGACACGCTGAGTGAGTCAAACGAGGAGTTCTACGCCTACGATGACTACATCCGGATCGTCGAATCGGACAAGGACGACCTAGAGCCAGCGACCGTGCGGCCGAGATACCGGAAGTATGTGACGCTGACCTACACGGGTGGGTTCTCGGATTCGACATCCGGCGCCCGGGCGATCCCGACGGAGTTGAAGGACGTCGTGTTGGAGATGGCGACGCGGGCGTTGATGAAGATCGACCAGCAATACCGCCAGGATGGGAACCCAAAGAAGCTGCAAGTCGGTGAGTACAACGTGACGTGGAAGGAAGACGACGTGCTCTTCTCTGACCTGTTGCGGCGGCTCGACCGGCTCGGCGGGTCGGTGAACGTATTCGCGGGGGCCATCGCGTGAGTTGGCTGAATCAGGTCTGCGACCTCTACCGAAACGTTGAGGTCGAGGGCAGCTTCGGAGTGACCGATTCACTAACGCTCTCAGCGGCGGATGTGAAGTGCCGGGTGCTCTCGGGGTCCTACTTCCGAAGAGAGCGGCTGGAGATTGAGGCGGGCGGGGAAGCGGAAGTGGCGACACACACGTTTCTGTTCCGCCCAAGCGAGACGATCGACGAGGGCTATTACGTGTCCTACGGGTCGAGTTTGTACAAGGTGCTGAGTGTGGTGAATCCTGACGAGACGGGGCATCACCTTGAGGTCCACACGGTGCATGTGAGGGGGCTGACGTGAGTGTAACGATCAACACGAAGGCCTTCGAGAGAATGGCCCGGGACGCTGTGATGGAGAAGCTGCGCGATTGCTGTGTCCTGGCTGTTGCGACAGCCAAGGAAAACATGGAACGCACGGGAGAACCGTCGAAGGCATATGAGTACCCGCATGTAGATACCGCGACACTGAAAGGGCGCATCACGTTCAAACTAGATGGGAACCGCCTTACGGGATATTGGGGTGTTCTTAGCATGACGGCTGGCGGAAAGAAGCTCATCTATGCGAAGCATCTGGAAACAGGGACCGAAAACATGGACCCGCGCCCATGGATCACGCTGACAAAGGATGAATGCTGGGATCGCTGGCAGAAGATCCTTGGTGTGGACCTGAAGTACACCCAAGGACGGACAGGCGGTGCATTCTTTGGGGGCGAGGAGTGATGGGCTGGCAGGCGCAGCTTGCATGGCACGTCAAGAATACGCTGGCCACGGACTCCGCAACGTCGGCGCTGGTGGCAGATGGGAGTCTGAGCGGCGTGTACCTGCGCGGCGAGATACCAGACAGCCCGAGCTATCCGTACATCGTGATCGACTGCCCACTGTCGAATCGCGAGGACTACTTGATCGGCGTGACGGGCAACAGCGCCGTAGCAGTGCGGTTCCCGAGCTTGCAGGTGAGTTGGTTCGCGGCGACCTACGCGAGCTACTTGGCGGTAGGCGAGGCGGTAGAGGGCGCACTAGACGGCGCGGAGTTGACGCTGGCAGGTGTGAGCAAGGTCCGGCTAGACGGGCTACTTGGGCCGGCGCATGAGTTCCACGACATCAAGGGCGCGGGGTATCACCAGGGGTTCAAGCGATACAAGACGGTGATCTAGGAGAAAGGCGGTCAGGCCATGTTGGTAATCGGGATCGGAACAGGGCGTTGTGGCACGGTGTCTCTTGCTCGCCTGCTGAACAAGCAGGACGGCTGCAAGGTGACGCATGAAGCCGAGCCGCTCATGCCTTGGCTGAAGGAGGAAGCGACTCAGGAGGAGCGAGAGATTCTGCGCCGGGTCTACGGTCTTGAAGATCCGATGCAGCCGTATCGCATTCACGCCGAGCGGTTCAAGGAGCGGCTGAAGACGCATCGGCTTGTTGGCGATGTTGCGAGCTTCTGGCTGCCCTACCTCGACAACATCGCGGAGGACTTCCCCGACTTCAAGGTCATTGCGCTGATCCGCGCAGACAAGCAGGCGTTCGTCGAGTCGTTCGTGAAGAAGACGGGCGGCGAGGATGGGGTCAACCACTGGATCGACCACGACGGGACGAAGTGGCAGCGAAACATCTGGTCGATGATCCATCCGTCCTACGATGCGGAGACCAAGCGCGAGGCGTTGGGCCGCTACTACGACGACTACAACCGCGCGATCATGGAGATGGCCAAGGAGCATGACAACGTACTGGTCGTGCGAATGGAGGATCTGAGTAGCCACGAAGAGCAGGATCGGATCTTCGCATTCCTCGGGATTGAATCCTACGACTACGACGACGCGCATTACAACGTAGGCCCGAGCGACGTTGCTGGCGCGAATCCCGTGCGCGAAGACGCTGAAGGCAACAGCTACGAGCTTGTCCGCGATGAGTCCGGGCGATTGACGAAGCGTGCGCCGGCAGGAGACGTGGCGCAGGTTCACGTCTCTGAGAAGCTCGTTGGGGCGACGGCGGGGGATGTGCTCGACAAGCCGCGCATCTTCATCGCCATGCCGAACAAGGTGGACATCGCGTGGCCGACGGCCAAGCGGCTATTCGAGTGGGGCGAGTCAGGAAAGTACGTCCTGCATGTATACGGACCGATGAACGTCGTGCCTCATCACCGCGCACGGAACGTCTGCCACCGGGAGTTCGTGCAGACACAAGAGCGGCTGAGGGGCAAGGGCATCCGTCCGTTTACGCACATGCTGTGGGTCGATTCGGATACGGAGCCGCCGGAGGACGCCATCGATGTACTTCTGCGACACGACAAGGACATCTGTGGCTTCCTCGTTCAGGCATGGAAGGATCATGGGCCGATGCACATTGCCCTCAACTGGAATGAGAAGGCGAATGGGTACTCACCGCACTACCGCGAGCCGAACAGCCCGGGGGTTCAGAGGGTAGACATTGCGAGCCTAGCCTGTTGCTTGGTCAAGGCAGAAGTAATGGAAGCCATGCCGCATGGAGTGTTTGCATGGGAGGAAACCGACGAATGGGGCACGAAGGGCTGGGGCGAGGACTTCGTGTTCTTCCGCAAGGCGAAGGACTTGGGCTTTGAAACCTACGTGGACTACACGGCGTTGTGTAGGCACTACGTGAGGATTGACATAGCAGACGCGAACAAGCTGCTTGCAGATGTTGGGCGGAAGCAATTCCAGAACGGCGTCGCAAGCGTAGGCGAAGAGATGAAGGCGAGCTTGCTCAGTCACTTGGAGCAGGCGACACACACATGGCGGTCAGGCATGGGGGTGAGGAAAGATGGCGAATAGGAAGGGGTATCTCGGGTACGTAGAGTTCTCGGGAACGCAGGTGCAGACTCGCGGCGAAGTCCGTGTCGGCCGCACGCGAAATCAGATCGAGATCACGTGCATCGGTGACGGCAACGTGCCGTACAGGGTCTTTGAAGGCGGCATGTACGATCCGATTCGGATGACACTGCCGGTGCTGTGGGATGCGACCAACGTGGCGATCGTTGCTGCACAGTCGTGCATGACCAACGACACCTCGAAACTGCTCACGATCAAGGATACAGCGAGCGGAACGACTCTCCTTTCCGGCAGTGCGCTGTGCGAGGCGATCGAGTGGGGTGCCTCGATGGATGACGTGCAGACGGTCAACATCACGTGGCTCTTCTACGGTACGCCGAGCACGGTCGGGCTGTAGTGAGGGGGTGAGGGCAGATGGCGACGAAGAAAGGCTATCTCGCCGTCCTCTGGAAGGCGAAGGACGTTCAGATCTCTTCGCAGACGACGTATCAGCTCATGCGCGATTCCGACTTGGAGTTGAGCAACTGGCCGGTGATTCTCGCAAGCAAGGCCGATGACAAAGAGGCGCTCAAGCTACACGATGCAGACGGCGGATTCACCAAGGATCTGCTTGGGGCGGTCGTTCACAACACAAGCGATGCGACCTATGCGACAGTCGCAGCCGTTGTAGACAGCGGCGAGCTAACACTCGACGCAGACATCATGGACACGAACGAGTCCTATGAGATCTACTTCTGGACGCCGATTGTCGCGTCGGCTGGTGCCGGCGATACGGTAACGGTCGAAGCCCTGAAGGGCTGGAATGAGCGGTCCTACGGCGCGAAGGTCGTCAACAAGGCCTTGGGCGAATGTGGCCTCTACCAGGTTCGCACATTCGACACGTCGCTCACAGCGTCAGTGTCGGGCGTCGCTTCTGTGTGGGCCAAGCTACCCACGACGAATACGGGCACTCTGTACGTCGAGTTCCAGGATTCCAACGGAACAGCGTTGGCCTCTGCTCAGGATACGATCGAAGCGAACAACAAGTGGTACGGCGATGCGAAGTGGGGCTACTGGTCGCTCTTTACCGAAGCGCCCGCAACGACGCAGCGAGTCATGGTGAAGGTGACAACGAGTATCGGCGCCGGCTCGCAGACGAGCTACTTCGACAACCTCGAGTTCCGTTTCCTCGAGAAGCTGAACGGGGCACACGGAAACCTCGCCGTGTCAGAGCGCGTTGAGATGCGGGAGACGACGGAGTTCGGCGATGGGGCGTATCCCAAGCATACGCCAACGATGCACACGAAGGAGATCGGCCCGATCGAAACATGGTGGAACGGGTCGGATACCTATCCCGAGGTCGCAGAGGACGTCGAGACCTTCCTCGTGGCATTCACCCGCAAGGGGAATAGCTATGAGCGGTGGGAGTGTCCGTGCCGGATCAGCTCGGTCGAGCATGGCATTGAGCGAGACGGCATACAGACGCGCACAGTGACTCTGGTGCCTTCGGGGATTCCGGGATTCACGGAAGTGTAAGGGGGGAATCGTGAAGTCGAATCTGTTGCGGTCGTATGAGGCGGCACAGCAGAGCGAGCATTCAAAGTCCTTCGAGGTGGCGGGGGTGGCTGTTGAGCTCCCCCGCCTCTCGTTGGGGCGGCAGGCGAAGCTGGAGAAGATGGTCCGCGCGGCGCAGAAGGAACGCGGCGAGCGGATGGACTTCTCGCTCTCAACGCTGCGTAACACTGCTGCAGTCCGGTGGGCCGAGGCAGTAGACGAAGCCCACAAGAAGACTATCACAGAAGCCATTGAGCGCGGGATCGATATGGACATTCCTTTCAAGGACATGGATGAACGCGATGTTGAGTTCATCAAAACCCGGAGGCAGTCGAACATATACCTAACGTGGGGGTCCTACGCCAAGGAACTGTTCCCAGACTTCGACCGCGAACTGATGATGGACGCAATCGCCATGTCGCTACGACAAGCGCACGGCGGCGAGCAAGTCATTGACCCAGACAACGGCAAGCCGGCACTTGATAGCGCCGGCAACAAGATTCTACTCAATCGCGACTTCGTAGACCGCTGGCTTGCTGGCGACAACGGGAACTTGCTTGATGCGATGTTCCTGTCCGTGACAGGCCTTGTGAACATGAGGGATGGTGAGATTTCAGGGGAAGAGCCAGAGACGGCTAAAGAGTTCTTTGCTGAAGAGGCAGGTGGTGACACGGGGGAATCCGCGACCGAGCTGGAAGCGAACTCAACGTCCGAGAGTACGCCGGAATTGTAGCAGGCCTCAACCTCAAGGCGATCTTCGGCGTCGAGTTTGTGTGGGACCTGGACGACATCCAGTTCGGCTATGCGATAGATCTCGTGTGCGCCAAGGCCTCGCTAGAGCGCGCACAGAATCCAGCCGGCATGTATGGCGAGGACGGCATAGAAGTCATCCGCGCGGCGGCTCCTAGCCCGATGGTAGACGACGAGATCTGGCTCGATGCGGAGTGCAGGATGAAGGGGGTGCCGACAAGACACCCCTAGGAAGGCGGTCAGGCCATGGCACAAGGCGAAGCCCTTGGCACAGCTTACTTTGACCTCATGGCCCGCCAGCAGGGGCTCAATGCTGGCCTACTCGCGGCGGGAAACACGCTTCGCGGCTGGCATGGCCGCATGGCGAAGTTCGCCACGATCGCCATCGGCGTCGTCGGCATTGCTGCTGTAGTCAAGGGCCTCAACTCTGTCGTCAGTGCAGCCGCTAGCTTCGAGCAGGCGATGGCCGACGTGCGGGCCGTCACGCAGCCGACCGCCCAGCAATTCGAGCAGCTTGAGCAGACGGCCAAGGAACTCGGCAAGACGACCAAGTTCACCATGACAGACATCGCGGCCGGCATGGAGGCGCTGGGCCGCGCGGGATTCTCCACGACTGAGATCATCGGCTCAATGGCCGGCGTTGCCGACATGGCCGCCGCGGCGTCCATCTCCCTCGGCGAGGCGGCGGACATCGCGTCGAAGACCATCCGCGCGCTTGGCCTCGAAGCCTCTGAGAGCACGCGAGTTGCTGACGTTCTCGCCCAGGCGGCGGCCAGCTCTAACACGACGGTCACCATGCTTGGCGAATCCCTGAAGTACATCGCACCCATCGCGCGATCGGCCGGGTTCTCACTCGAGGAAACCGTGGCTGCTGTAGCGAAGCTCGGCGATGTTGGCATTCAAGGTTGTTACGACGACCAGACGGATGTGCTAACGCGCCGCGGATGGATCTCGTGGCAAGACGCGCGCATGGACGACGAGTTTGCCACATTGAATCCAGAGTCCAACGAGATTGAGTACCAGAGCCCGTCGCGGCTTGTGCGCTATCGGCACAATGGGTGCATGTATCAAGTGCGGAACCAATCAATTGACTTGTCTGTCACGCCAGATCACCGGATGTGGGTTATGGGACGCGGGCAAGAGGCCTATGAGGTTTTGACGGCCGAAGAAGTTGCTGGGCGGCAAGTACGCTATCAAACGGGCGCAATGGAATGGCGCGGCAATGATGCTGCTACGTATCGACTCCCAGGATTCCAGCAGTATCGCGGTAGTTGGGTGAAGGAAGTCTCCGCGCTTGAGGTCGACGCTGAGCTTTGGGCGGCATTTCTGGGGTGGTACATCTCAGAGGGGAGTTCGGATGTGCATCGCGGTAACTACCGCGTGAGGATCACTCAGCGCCCTGGGGATGTGCGCGACCGGATGCGCAGTGTTCTCGCCATGCTCCCGTGGGCTGTTGTTGAAAGCAAGGATGGCTTTTCGATCACCAATCAGCAGCTTTGGAATGAAGTTCGTCGGCTTGGGAAGGCTCATGAAAAGCGCATTCCACAGTACGCGAAGGAGTGGTCTCCGAGGTTGTTGCGGCTCCTGCTCGCGGCCTTGATTGAAGGAGACGGAGACCAAAACGGAGCATACTACACATCTTCCATCCAGCTTCGCGACGATGTTATGGAGACCGCGCTCAAGCTAGGGTTCTCTACATCAATATACCTGGTTGCGCGTGCTGGCCATGAGACGAATCTGGAATCAGAGGGGCGGCCGATCCGCGCTCGTTTTGACCAATGGAAGGTCAATATCCGCAAGCGATCGCACCCATGGTTCACGCCGAGTGAATACACGGGCGCACATGGTGCGAGACTAGATGGATCGCGCCACGAGGCGTTTGAGGGATGGGTTGAATACGACGGAGAGGTATTCTGTGCCGAAGTTCCAAACCACCTCCTCATTGTGCGGCGGAACGGGAAAGCCATTGTATCCGGCAACTCGATGGCCGGCACCTCCCTTCGCTTTGCCTTCTCCGAACTCATCGCTACGTCTGGTGACTTTGTAGACCAGCTACACGAGATGGGAGTGAGCCTCGCGGACATCACGGGGCCGGGCGGCGAGTTGCTGCAGTTCTCGGAGATTCTCGGAGTGCTCACAGAGCACGGAGCGACAACTGCTGAGGTCATCGCAATGGTCGGCAAGCGCGCCGGGCCGGCCCTCGCGGCGCTGATTCAGAACAACGATGGACTGCGCGAGATGGTGACACTGCTCGAGAACGCGAGTGGTGCCGCGCGGGAGATGGCCGAAGTTCGCCTGCAAACGCTCTCCGGCCAGCTCGAAGTCCTCCGAGGCTCGTGGGAGTTGCTCAAGGTCACGATCGGAGAGAAGGTCATCCCGATCCTCACTAGGCTTGTACAGGACACGCTAATCCCAACCGTCAACAGAGTTGTTGAGTGGGCTGAGGAGTCCGGGGCGCTGGAAACTGCGCTCGAAAGCCTTTTCAGCACCTTGGCCGGCTCCTTCGAGTGGGTGATCGGTAACTGGCGTCAGGTTGTAACGGGGCTCGAAGCCGTTGGGGCAGCCTTGGCGGCGATCGTTGTCTTCACGAACCCAATCCTCGCTCTCGTCTCTGCGCTTACCGCCCTCGGGATGGCGCTCGCTGGTGGGGGAATCGACAGGCCGGTTGCACAGGCAGAGCGAAGCCTGCAGGCGTTCGGCGCCCAACTCGACTACCTGCTGAATCTCGCTGTCGCGACAGGCAGCGAACAGCAGTTGGCCGGCGTTTTCGAGAGGATCCGGATCGCCATCCGAGAGGCCATTGAGGAGACCGAGGATCTAGACATCCAAGGCCGTAGGGCACTCTATCGGTTCTCCATTGCCCTGTTTGACCTTCAGAAGGAGGTCATGGACCTCCCGCTGGGAGAAGCCGTGGACGCGTGGAATGCTGGCCTGCGCGAACTCTTCGCGGATTGGGAGGGCATGTTCCCCGTCCTTGGCGACATCGAGACAGCCATGAGCCAGATGACAACGACCTGGGAGGCCGACCTCCTCAACCTACGGGCGACCATTGCCTTGATTACTGGCGACCTCGAAGAGATGACCGAGGAAGCAGAGGGAGCCGCGTCGGCCGTATTCAGCGGCATCACGTTCGGGGCTGGGGCGGCACCGGCAGGAACTGGACCGACTTTCGGTGCGCAGCCTCCGCAGGTCTTTACGTGGGGTGCCCCGCAACCGCCGGGTGAAGCACCGGGCGGAGCACCAGGCACGGCACCGGGCGCGGTGCCGAGTCCAGAGGATGCAGCGAGCGCCCTGGCGTGGGCTGACGCATTCGAGCAGCTTCGAGCGGCAATGGAGGAAGACCCAACGCAGGCTCTCGCCCCGCTTCAGGATTTCCTCGCAACGTATGGCGAGATCCCGGCGGCCCTGCTTTCCGGCGGAAGTGCCGCTCGTACATTGCTCGGCGACTTCGAGCAGCTCCAGCGCCTCGGCATGGAAGGGCTCGAAGACGAGATCGCCATACTGGAGGACATCCTCGGCCGCGTTGCTGCTGAAACCCAGACCTCCGCCGCGGATGTCTCTGCTTTGGCGGAAGCGCTTGGCGGACTCAACTTCGACGACCCGGTTGCCGCCCTTGGCGAGTTGTATCAACTGAGCCAGCAGTACAGCAAGCCAACAGAGATGGCGATGATCGGCGCGTCTCTGAGGCAGCTAGAGAGCTTTGTCGCCAACCTCGCTGCGCTGCCCGAGCAACTCCGCCCGGAGAACTGGCAGGCGATCGTCGACGCCTTCGACGAGCTACAGCGGTCCACGACTGCAGCGATTCAGGACGGAGAGCAGCTCGCGGGTTTCACCGTCGGCACGCTCCGAGACGTCTGGGACCAGCTTGAGGGAATGGGCACGCCGACAAGAGAGCTGGTCGACATGTTCGTCCGCTTCGCCGATGAACTGGGAGACAAGCCCGACTTGCTCAGAGAGATCCACAGCATCCTTGAGGGCGCACTCGTTGAGCAACGTGACTTGCTGGAGGCACAGAGGGACTTCGGCCAAGCGACTAGAGAGACAGAAAGCACGATCGCCTATCTCGAGCGAGCATTGGGGGTCACAAGCGACGCCGCGGCCGAGGCTGCATCCTCGATGCGTCAGGCCGCTAGTGCCGCCCAGACGCTCGCACAGAGCCTCCAGGCAAAGGCGATCTCCGAGGCCGGGACGATCTTCGATGAGATCGACCGAGTCATCGAAGAGCTGACTACGGGCACGCAGACGATCACAACCACGACGCACGCTCCCTTTGAAACGCGGGCGGGTATCCCAAAGGGCATCCCGGAGGAGGTGGCATACGAGGCCGAGCTTTCCATCGGCGAGATGGCGGAGCGTATCTCGGAGATCTCCGGCGCATCGGGCGTGCTGTCCATGCTGCGAGATGGCATGTGGCGCTTGGGCGCTGGCACAGGGGAGGCCGGGACAGCGATCGAAGAGCTCTACCAGCGCATCCAGCAATACACGAGCGGAATGAACCCCGAGGAGATCGCAGCCGAGATGCAGGCCGCTGAAGAGAAGGCCGCACGCGAGAAGGAGACGGCTGCACGCGAAGCGGAATCCCAGGCCAAGCAGGCACTCCGGGAACAAGAGCGGGCAGCTGAGGAAGCGCGCCGGGAACAGGAGCAGGCTGCGAAGGATGCGGCAACGGCCATGCTTGACGCATTCCGCGAGCAGTTCACAGCGCCCATCGCACAGGCGCTCGCTACCGGCGACTGGATGACAGCAGCAGAGGCAATTCGTCAGATGTCCGCTGACTTCCCGGCCCTGTCGGCTGAAGCGGAGACGGTCTCCGAAGTTCTCGCCGGCGTTGGGATGGCGGGACTCAATCAGGTTGACGTGCTCAACATGTTGACCGGCATGGAGGGCGACTTGCTGGGCGTCCTCGAGAAGCGAATCCAGCTCGCCGAACAGGCTGGCGAGTTTGACTTGGCGGAGGCCCTGAGGGCGGCCGCAGGGGAGGCCAAGGCATTCTTCGCGCCAGAGAAGACGTGGAAGGAGAAGGCGGCGGAGTGGCTTGACAAAGGATGGTCTGCGCTGATCCAAGAGGCAATTGGCGTCCTGCCCGAGAAAGTCAGCACGTTCGCTAGTGGCTTGTTCGACGTATTCAAGAAGGGACTTACCGATCCGCTTGCTGCGATCACGAGCGCGCTTGGCCTCGCGGGCTCTGTGCTTGACATGTTCGTTTCCGGCCTTGAGGAACGGCGGCGCGAGCTGCAGAAGGTGCTTGACTTCTACGTTTCATCGTTTGACCGAATCGCCGGCCTGCTCGGCGGCGGCGGCATCCTCGGCGCACTGGCGAACCTCGCGGTATCTGCGGTGAAGATGACGACGCTCGAGGGCGTGGACTTGCTGGTCGAAGGATTCAATGCCCTCCTCGGAGTAGTCGGCTCCCTCATCAGTTCGTTCACAAGCCTGATCCAAAAGAGCGCGGCCTATCAGGCAATCCAAGAGGAAGCCCGGCCAATCTGGCAGGCGTTCTACGACTTGATCGGCGAGTTCTTGTGGCCGATTGCCGCTGCAATCAAGGTGGTCCGTGAGTGGCTCGGCATCCAGAGCGATGTCAACGATGAAACGAGGGAGGCGCTACAGAACCTCAACGTCCCGATCGGCTGGAAGATGGAGCGGCTACGCTATGAAGCCATCCGACCCGGCGAACCACCGCCCTCCACAGGGGGCGGCGCAGAGATCGAAATCCCGCCGTGGGCCGAGCCGTTCGGCCAGGCACTCGGAGAGGCGATCATCGGCTTGCTCGAGGGCTTCGGGATCTCAAGCTGGACGGACATCCTTGAGGGCGTTCGCGAGAAAGCGTCGCGGCTCTGGTCGTGGATCACCTCGCGCCTTCCGGACATCATGGATGCGGCCGACCAGTCCATCCGCATCGTCGGGGACTTCCTCGAACGCAACGGGATCACGCTCGATGGGATCATCAGTTGGATCCAACGCGGGATCACATGGTTCATTGAGGAAGGCCCCGGGTGGATCGAGGACCTGACAGACTGGCTAGACCGCGTTGTGGACGCAATCGAAGCGGGCGCGGCCTGGCTGACAGAGAACCTCCCAACATGGAATGAACTCTCGGCGTCCATCGACAACTGGATCGACGAACTCGGCGGCCTGATGGACTTCGATGGCGTGAAGTCCGAGCTGTCTGGAATCGAGACGCAGATCGGGCTTTTGAAGCGCGCGCTTGTCTACGCCCTAGCAGTTGTTGGCGGCGCGATCGTCGGGGCGACCGCAGGGATCAATCCTGTCCGGTGGGGCGCGGCAGCACTTGGGGCTATCGGCGGCGGGCTGGCTGCCTTCCTCTTCGACCTCTTGTCGCCGGGCTTCCAACACGGAGGGGAGATCGGTGCCTTGCCGGGAATGCCGGCATTGCCGATCGGTGCTCCGGTAGCAGTCAAGGCGCATGTAGGAGAAACGATTGCGCCGATAGGGCGATCTCCCGCGTTCGCTGGGGCAGGGGCTGGCGGCATGGATGTCAAGGTCTATCTCGGTTCCGGGTTCTACCGCGAGTGTGCCGACTATATGGTCAAGGTGATCGACCGCAATGGGCGCGAATACGTTGGGAAGTCGCATTCCGCATCAGGTCTGACTAGGAGAATCGGGTGAGGTCCTTCACGAAGGCCACGAACAAGCAAGCGGTCTTGCTCAAGTTCGAGGTCGATCATACCGATGGAACGACTAGGAACATCGCCGATCGCGTCAGGCGAATCACCGTTGGCTCGGATGTCGATCGCAAGGATTGGTACTGCCGTGTCGACCTGACGAATCATCCGAACCTGAACTCGCTCGATCCGCTGGACTCTAGTTCGACTCTCAACAAGGATGGATCGAGCGTATACGACCCTCTGCTCGAACGGTCTCACGACGTGCGTGCCTACATCCGCAAGGACGCTGGCGACTCGTGGGAGCTTGCCTTTCAGGGCTATGCGCTAGGAGCGAGTTCACACACTGAGGTCGAGATGGACGACACGGTGTCGTTCGAGCCGTATGGCATTTCCTCTCGGTACAAGCGCGACCAGCGCATGAGCAAGTGGGTCTACGAAGGCCGGACCATCGCTGATCTCACCGCGTCGGTTCTGGCCGACTCAGAGTTCTCGGGGAACCTAGCCCACGTGGTCGTTGAGGACAATCCGAACTTCGCGATCGACACGTACGCGACGGGCGAGGTCACGACGTGGGAGGCGCTACAGAACGCGGTCCATCCGACAGGCTACGTCCTGGCCTGTCGGTACAAGGCAAACGCAACCGCATTCAACGATGGATCTGCGTTGTCAACAAGCGGGGAGGGATTCTATCCCGTCCTCTACGACCCGCTGCGCTACGGGACAGGTCTCAGCGCTGAGACAGCGTTGGTCCAGGCTGCTCGTGGAGTAGACGCCACGTTCACCGGGCAGTTCTCCGTTCGCGACGTTGAGGTGGGCATTGAGGACGTTCGGAACTTCATTCAACTCTACTACTACGACCGGACGATTGCCCGCACCAACAACATCATCGTTAGCGACTCGACCTCGCGCGACAACTATGGAATCCCGTCAGGCGGGACGGCGCGTAAGTACTGCAAGATGCGCCTTGTCGAGGAGCGAGGGTCCTGCATCGACACTGAGGGAGAGGCCGAGGACTATGCTTACGCCTGCCTTCATGACCTCATGGATCCAACGCCGGATGTGCGGATCACGATCCCCTATGTGTACCCGAATGCGGAGCCGCACGACTACATCCGCTTCGTGGGGAACGACTACACAATCGACGTTGGAGTCATGAGCGTTGAGTGGACATTCGACGTGGAGAACCAAGTAGGGCAGACCATCATCTCCGGCACGGTCAACAAGGTGATCGGCGAACGCGCGTACTGGCTCGGGCAGGACCTCACCGAAGAAGAGCGCCAGGCGCGGTATCAGGCGTGGTTGCTCGGCGCGATGGAAAAGCTGCCCACTCCGAGCGGTCTTCACCTTCGGACGTTCGTTACCCAGGGAGACGATGGAACGTGGGTGAGTGCCGTTCATGCGAGCTGGAATGCCTGCCGGTCATGGCAGTTTGACCATACGGACGTTTGGGCGTCGATCGGCAGGGAGGGGCGTTGGGGCTCTGCTCCGTATACGCAGACGCGCAAGAACTACGCAATGATCTCCCCTGTTCCGACAGGGGCTCAGGTTTGGGTGCGAGTGAAGCATATTCCGTGGAATCCGATAAACGATCAGGGTCGTGCGATGGGGGGATGAGATGGCACTGACGAAGGACAGAACCGAAATCATGTCGAGCGTGGCGGTCAGCAATTCAAGCTCTACGACACTCGGGCAATGCACCAAGGTGGACTGCACGAAGTTCGCGGAGTTGATCTGTGAAGCGGTCGTGCAGTTCCACGCATCGGCATCGGGCGACGTGCGAATCCATGCGCGGGCAAGCACGGAAGATACGACGGCTGCATGGTCGCAATGCGTTGACTACGGCGCTGACGAGACTGGGTATTTCGATGTGACTTGTGATGCAGGCAACACCGTGCGCAAGACGGTGCCACTGTGGAGCGATCCACTCTACCTCAAGTTCGTGGCGACGAACTACGACGACACAGTAGCCGCTACGGTCACGGTCGCGTATGTCGGCCAAGAGATCGACCCGACATAGGAGGCGAAGATGATTCCAGGCAAACTCCCAGGCGGCGGGATCAACCGGCTTGCCGATGTCGCTGTAGCATCTGCTTCGACTGGGCAGCTCCTCGTCTACAACAGCACTACCGGCAAGTGGGCGAATAGCTCGATCGTCACCGCTAACACGACGTTCCGCCGAGCAGACGACACGGTCGTGGTCGGAATCGACTGTGCGGTAGCTACGGACGACAAGTATGCCACGCTGAAGTTCCTGGATACCGCAGTCCAGAAGTACGGCATCAACTACCAGCAATCCACCGGCGACTTGTATATCTGGTCGTACACGGATTCTGAGTACGTGCTTCAGTTCGACGTGTCGGAAAGGGACCTGAAGTTGATCCCGAGTGGAGGCGGTTGTGTTGGTGTTGGGACATCGGCCTTCGGCGCAAACGCAGTAGGCGTTCTGACCATCAAGGCGGGGACACACCCAACGGCCGAGGCGGCTGATTGCTCGTCCTTCTTCGTTGAGGATGCAGGGGGCGCGGGCACGGCCTCCCCCTTTGCTATCGACGAGGAAGAGAATGAGGCGGAGTTGGCCCCGCACGTGTTCAAGCTCTTCGACCCGGACCCAAACGCGGTTTACCCGTGGTCGTTCTACGGGCGTAACGGCCTACTTGGAGTGGAGATCAACGTTGACATGTACGGGGCGATCCACGCGCTAGAGGAGATCACCGGCAAGCAGTTCATTCACACGGCAGAGATTCCGCGGAAGGTCGAATACGAGGACTGGCTTGCACTGAAACGCGAGCAGTTCGTCGTGCAGTGGATCGAGGAGAACACGGCCGAAGAGGAGGTCCCTGTCGAGAATGCTGTCGAGGAGCGGATTGTCGGCGGGAAAGGGAAGCGGCGGTATGAGCTGGTAGACGGCGTGGTTCATGAAGTCCATGACCGGAGTACAAAGCCAGCCCGGCGGCGCGTCCTGAAGGCAGGACACCGCTTCGACGAAGAGACCGGCAAGGCCTATCGCCTCGTCACGCCGACAAGGGAAGCGGCAGAAGCAGCCGCCAAGAAGGAGTTCCGGAAGGATCTCCCGAAGTGGCTCAAGGACCGGGTAAAGCATGGGTAACGACCGCATCACCGCACAGATGATCCACCTCCGTGCCTACCCCGACCAGTGGGCGTCGGACTTCTCTGTAGTGAAGACCATCACGGCGCTCGGTGATGTAACGCCGCCGGCCGCTGTGAGTGGACTGAGCGCGACAGCGAAGCAAGGCGCAATCCTGCTCACGTGGGACAACCCGTCCCTCAACCGAGACGGGTCTACACTGAGAGACCAGGACCGAGTTCGGCTCTACCGTAGTTCCGCTGCATCGATCAACATTGACAACTCGGCCACCTTCGACGACACAACGGACATCGGGTGGACCGAGCAGTACCGCGACGACGTAGGCGCGGGCATCACCAAGTATTACAAAGTCACCGCGTTCGATCGCACAAGGAATCAAAGCCTAGCCTCTAGCGAAGTTCATGCGACAGCCGGGGACGTCGACCCGACGACAGACATCCCGGACAATGCGAGCGGGCTTGTGTTCGATGACACAATCGGCACAGGCGGGGTGACTACAGGCGACGGGATGATTGCTGTTGTCTTCCAAGACCCGGCGACAACCTGGCGCAACTTCGATCACTACCAGCTATGGTATGCCGAGGACTCAGGCGGTGGCTACGGTGCGTGGACGGAGATCGCCCACGTCGAGCGGTGGGGGCACCTACTCCAAGACCTCGACACAACGCACGCGTTCAAGTTCAAGGCGATCATCGTCGCAACCGACGGGACGCCGAGCTCGATAGCTGACGAAGAGGACAACAGCGGTTCGGGCTTCACGCCGAATCAGGCGGACAACTCGAACATCACGGCCGTTGCTGTAGTGGCGAAGTACATCATCGCCATCAACGAGGTGCGTACTGCGCACCTCAAGGCCGGCACGATCACCGGCGACAAGATCTCAAGCACGACCACGATCACCGCTGGCACAGGCAACGACGTTGGCGTACTCGACGGCGCGGACGGGACGTATCGGATCTACGCTGGCCACGCAACGCCAGCGAGTGCTCCGTTCCGCGTAACGAAGGCCGGCGTTGCCTACATGACCGGCGCGGTGATCTCCGGCACGATCACCGTGACAGGCGGCCCGCTCCTCGGCCAGAGCGGCGGGGCGAACGTCCTTTACGACGCAGGGATGGAACAGGCGAGCACGCCCTACTGGGGAAGCAATGGCGCGCGCCAGGCAAGCGGAGGGAATCAGTCAAACGCGTGGTGGAAGATCACGCGGGCGGGTAGCAACGTCAACGACAACGCCCTCGACCACGACGGCGGCATTCGCTACATCGAGGTCAACCCCGGCGAGATCTGGGAGTTCGGCGGGGACATCAAGACGGACGGGGCCTGCACGGGGCGCATCCTCGTCCAGGCGCTCGACGCAGACAAGAGCAATGTCGGATGGGCGACCGTCTTGTCGCGGAACAACGCAGCATGGGGCTCCGAGTCGACGACGTACACAGTGGCCGCGACGGTCAAGTTCCTGAAGTTCTACCTGCAGGCGTACGACTCTGACGGCTGGGCCGGCTTCGACAACTGCTTCCTGCGTCGCGCGGATCTGGAGTGGTCCTACATCCAGAACGTCTCGATCGAGAACGCTGACATCGTGAGTATGACCTTCGACAAGATCACGGCTGCGACGAACACCGCAAGCCTCGTGATCGGCGGGGCGGGCTACCTCAAATCGTCGAACTACTCGGCAGGCTCGGCGGGGTTTATTGTCAATGGCGATGGGTCGGCCGAGTTCAACAACGTAACGGTCCGCGGAACGCTCGACTTCGCGCACATCACGAAGCAATCGCTGTCGGTATTGAACTCGGAGCTGGCGGGGGGCATTACATCCAACAAGATCACATCCGTGGATGCGGGTACAATCAGCGCCGGGACACTCACTTCTTGCGATATCCGCACAGCTGCAAGCGGAGCAAGGGCACAGCTTGATGCAGGCGGATTGTTCGAGGCCCATACGTTCACAATCTATGATGCGACAAGACAGCGTGTTTTCCTGGGGGCGGGAGCGCTTATACTTTACGATTCCGGCGGGACTGCCCAATCGCAGATCGTGGACAGCGATTCTGGCGCTAATGATTACATGGCCTTCTTCCGTTGTGACTCTACTACTGCCGGGAAGCCAGTATTGAAGTTGGATCAAGACGATATCTCAGAAGGGTTTATTGACTTCGTTGGTTCAGATCGAGGAGCGATCGATGAAGGGACTAGTTCCGTGAAGAGCGTCCGCGTAGAGGTGAACGGCGTTGTTGGCCGTATCGCGATCTATG